>Ga0210386_10001176_pt1 | contig 23506 bp, 19 predicted proteins | sample IncBWH32OmetaG_FD_160091 | JGI IMG/M metagenome (GOLD analysis project Ga0210386, IMG submission 160091) | Forest soil microbial communities from Barre Woods Harvard Forest LTER site, Petersham, Massachusetts, United States - Inc-BW-H-32-O ...
CAAGGACGTCGCAATCCTCGATGCTTATCAACAAGTATTGCTCCACGTGCCTTCCAGCGAGGCCGGGCAGAGATACGGGACGCCAAAGCGCCTCAAAAGCCGCGACCACGGACCGTTGTCGATACATTACCGGCCCTGCCGGCTTCTTGCGATGTCGGCCTCGACCGAACGATCCGATTCCCTTTAATATATTTTCAAGGTATTTAATCGTTTAACTTTGCTTAAGAAAGCATTGCTGAGATCGCGCCAAAAACATAGGGGCTCAAGAGCACTTGGCGAAGCGCATGCTGTTTAATAGCATTTGGAGGGATTTCCTACATAATCGCATGGCCACTATTCTGGAAGTCGCGCAACGGGCGCATGTCTCCATCGCGACCGTTTCGAACGTGATCCGCGGTACGCGACGAGTGAGCCCCAGGCTCGCTGAACGCGTTCGCGCTGCGATACGGGAATTGAACTACACTCCGAACGAAATTGCCCGGAGCTTGAAAGTTAAGCAAACCCGCATGCTAGCTATGGTTCTTCCCGACATCACCAATCCGTTTTTTCCCGAGATCATTCGCGGAGCCGAGGACACCGCTTTCGAACGAGGGTATTTTCTCATGACAGCCAACACTGACGAACAGATCGGACGGGAAAGACGAATCGTTGCCGCGCTTCGCTCGTATCGCGTAGACGGGTTGCTGCTGGCGTCCGCCAGCGGGACGGACACTAGCCACCTGAAAAGTACCATTGACGCCGGCGTTGCTCTGGTCTGTCTGGATCGCTTCGTTCCGGGGATCAAAACCGACGCCGTATTGCTTGACAATGTGCGCGGCGCCCAGGAGTGCGTGCGACACCTTCTCCATCAAGGACATCGCCGCATCGCTATCATCACCGGAGCGCTACATTTGCAAACAGCCCGAGAGCGACTTCGTGGCTATGAACGGGCCTTTCGGGAGGGGGGGATCGCCGTGGACCCACGCATGTTGCACGAAGGAGACTTCCGGTATGACTCGGGCTATCGACTGGGAAAGCACATCATGGAAGAGGCAAACAGGCCTACTGGAATCTTTGTTTGCAATGGAATGATGGCGCACGGCGTTCTGAAGGCTTTTGAAGAACTGGACATTCGCTGTCCAAACGATGTGGCATTGGCAACATTTGACGATCTAGCCGTAGATAGCCCCTTCCACCCTCATTTGACTGCGGTTGTGCAGCCTAGCTACGAGATGGGGGCACGCGCGACGACCATCCTCATAGACAGAATCGAAGGGCGTCTGACCAAAGAGGCGTTTGTCGTTCGGGTCGCTCCGACGTTGGTTTTGCGGGAATCGACAGAGAAGCGGCTCCGGCTGGAGTCCCGATTCGAGTACAACGCCAAGCGTAGAGGCCGATCTAAGCAGCATACCCAAGAATCAATGTTGACTAGACCAATCATTTAGACGAACCTGCCCTCGTCGATCTGAATCGGTAGCTGTTGAACAATCCGGCTGCCGGTATCCGTCTTCACAAGAGAGAGCGGATTTCGTCCATCGAGCCGCATGAGGTTCACGCCGCCAATCGAGCGCGCGGTCACGGCTTCCGTAGATCGAATCCGTCATCGAGAGAACGCGGATCACGCGCAGCACCCGTCGGATTCTTCTACGGTGAGCTTTTCGCGGCGGGAGCGGCGATCCTGGAGTGTTCGGGAGGGAATTACCACCGCATCAATTTCTGACCGTTCCAGGCCCAGGGCACCTGAGGCGTTTAATGACAGACGGAACAAGTCCCCCAGATTGCGCAGGATCTCGCCCTCCGTGGCCGGCCACTCGAGTCCCAGCCAGTCACCGATCTGTGCATTCCACCCGCACTTGACTGCTGTCGTACAGCCTAGTTATGAGATCGGGCCCGTGCGGCGACCATCCTGATGGACCGAATCGAAGGCATCTTGGCGAAGGAACCCTTGTTGTGCGAATCGTGCCAACACTGGTGGTTCGCGGGTCTACAAAAGTACCTAAGCCCTAGATTGTCGTTGGAATGATTGGGTCGGGCCGCTGGGCGCGTAAGCCTGGCTTTTGCATGTGCACGCCTCAGTGCTTCGGCGTAGCCTCGGGGCCTAAATCTTTCTTTCCCGCATGACCTATCATCTCCAAAGCGCCACGACTTGGCAATAAAGCATGAGGGATCAAAGGTTTAGAAGCCGATTTGCCCAATCTACAAATTTCTATTGACAAATAATCAACTCTTGTGCTTTTATCTGACGCTATGAATATTTAAACGTTTAAAATGTGAGGCATAATTCAATGAAGACTCAGCCGTTAGTGACTTGGCCAGTTGTTGTGACAACGATCATGCTAGCCGCTTGGATTGTTCTCATCCGGATCTTGTTTGCCAAGGTTGAAGGTGGTGATCAAGCTGGCATCTCGGGCCGTGGAGCGAAGCCGGTCCCCACTAACTGGCTGGCGCATCCCAAATGGCCCAGCCTCATGCAGTTTCTGGGCGCGCGTCTGTTCTCGTTCACATTGATAGCGCTGTTGATGATGCTCCTCCTTCCTGCGCCACTTTCGGGTCAGACTGCGACCGGATCCATTGTGGGAACTGTCACGGATACGGCGGGACGCGTTATCTCTGGCGCGAATGTCAGTTTGGTGAACACTCAAACAAACGAGCCTAGGATTGCTGTAACCGATGATCGCGGATATTACTCTCTGACCCTCCTACCTCCTGCCGACTACAACCTGAGCGTCGAGAAACCGGGCTTCAAAAAATTCCTGCAACAAAACATTAAACTGAATGTCGGTGATGCTCTAACAGTAAACACGGCGCTTCAAGTGGGCGATGTTTCGCAACAAGTGACTGTCACTAGCCAACCTTCGCCCTTACAGGCAGAGACGTCGTCTTTAGGGCAGGTGATTGACACCAAGACCATTCTTGACCTTCCTGTCAATGGGCGAAATAGCTATAGCTTCGCTGTCCTCGTGCCTGGCGTCCTTGCGTCCGCAGGGTTCTCGCAGACGGCCTATGACGAATATAGCGACCAGTTCGTTTCGATCAATGGTTCCCGCCCCAATCAAAATGTTTTTCTTCTGGATGGCGGAATGAACTCGCAGCCGGCACTCAACGGACCTGGATATTATCCGAGCATCGATCTGGTTCAGGAAAACAAGGTCCAGACTAATAATTACAGCGCGGAATTCTCAAACTCTTCGGGTGGTGTTGTTAATGTGATCACAAAGTCGGGGACCAATGGCTTCCATGGGTCTATGTATGAGTTCTTTCGCGATACCGGGCTAAACGCCAATAACTATTTTGCGAATCTGGCGGGCTTGCCCAGGGCACCTTTTCAATACAACCAGTTTGGAGGAACTGTGGGAGGTCCTATCCTGAAGAACAAGACCTTCTTCTTTTTCAACTATGAAGGACTTCGGTGGACCCAGGCCGTCACAACGACGGGAACGGTGCCTACGGATGCCCAGAGGGCTGGCGATTTCTCCGAGACCCTCAACGCGGCGGGCCAGGTGATTCCAATCTACAATCCGTTCACGACGGTTCCGGATCCGATGAACCCCGGACAATATACAAGAACACAATTTCCAGGAAACAAAATACCTGCCGGTATGATCGATACGGTTGCGAACAACACGCTGGCTTATATTCCCCACGGTAACCAGCCGGGCAGTCCCGTGACCGGAGCAAATAATTTCATATCTAATGCGAGCTCTCCCATTAACAAGGATGAGTACTCGCTGAGGATCGACCAGGCGCTTCCGAAAGATTCGAAGCTTTTCGGTCGCTATTCAATCGCAACTACGCACCAGATACGTCCACCGGTTTTTGGAACGGATCCCAAGTTCCAGGTAAGCTCTCCCATTCTAGGGCCGGATACGCTGCGGCAAATGCAGGCAACGATCGACTACACCACCGTATTGAAACCCACCCTAGTGCTAGAACTGAATTCCAGTTTTGTCCGCTTTCATCTGACGCGCCACCCGCCCGGACTAGGTTTCAATCCGACCGAACTGGGCTTTCCCTCCTATTTCAATGAACTGGCGCAGACAACCGTGCCCTGTTTCCCGACGATGATTGTCGGCGGTTTGGGTACGTCCGAGTCCATAGGGAACGTCGGCTGGGGTGGACTGTTGGGCCAATTATGTTGGATCGGGATACTCAACGACGCCAACCAGGTCTTCCACCAAGCCGGGAATCTCACGAAGGCTATGGGAACACAGACGCTGCACATGGGGGGAGACTTTGGAGCAGGAGAGTTCACCACGTCGAGGTTCGATAACGGCGCTGGCTTTTATGTCTTCGGTCCAGATTGGACTCAGGGGCCAAATCCATTTGCAGCTGGCTCATCGGGCGTAGGTACAGCATCTTTTCTGCTTGGGACGGGAGACTCCGGTTTCACCTATACCGGCGGCCCAGATGAAATCAATCACTTCGCCTACGGTGGGGGCTACCTACAAGACGACTGGAAGGCAACTCACCGCTTGACCTTGAACTTGGGCTTTAGGTACGACTACAACACGCCGTGGAGGGAAAGATTCAACCGCATTACCGGTTGGAACCCGACTGCGCCGTCCCCCTTACAGGTTCCAGGCCTGAACCTTGTGGGTGGATTGGAATTTCCAGGAACGAATGGCCTGTCCCGCTATCACTTCAATCCGGACAAGAGAACCGGCTGGCAACCGCGGCTAGGCTTTGCTTACGCTGCAAGAGACACCACGGTGCTCCGCGGCGGTTATGGCTTGTTCATGGGCCCAGCCGTAGGTACGGGATACAACGGAAACGGGGTCCCCATAAGTGGGTATCAGGGATCTACGCCTTGGGTCACCACCCTCGACGGTGTGACCCCCCTCAATTTGTTGAGCAATCCCTTCCCGACAGGTTTCACTTACGCCACCGGCAACACCCTAGGCCTAGCGACAGACCTCGGCCAGGCTGTTGTAGCGATGGATCGGCACAGACGTGTCTCCTATGCGGAGCAGTGGAATCTGGATATACAGCAAATGTTTCCAAAGCACGTGCTCTTTGATCTGGCTTACGCCGGCAGCCATGGAGTCCATCTGTATGCCGATTACAACGCCAACCAACTGCCTGACAGTGATCTTGCACTTGGCGGTCAACTGAATGAACAGGTCGCCAACCCATTTTATGGAAAGCTCACGACAGGAGGCCTGAGCGGTCCCACCGTGGCGCGAAGCCAACTCCTACTTCCTTACCCTCAATTTACCGGAGTTACTCTCGGGGACGGCTCTTTCTACGGAGCCTCCGTGTACAATGCCTTGCAACTGAAGGTGGAGCGGCGATTTGATAACGGGGTAGGCTTCCTTGCTTCCTACACATGGTCCAAGCTGATGGACAATGCTACACCTAACAACGGCTTTCCAGGCGGCTCATTTGCAGGTGGTGGAATCCAGGATTGGGACAATCTCCGAAGGGAGTGGTCTCTGGCTACGTTCGATACTCCGCAGTACTTCGTCATGAACGGGATGCTCGACCTGCCCTTCGGCCGGGGAAAGAGGTTTGCTCACAACAGCCACGCCGCCAATTACTTGATTGGTGGATGGCAACTTAATGGCATTTTCACCATGCTGAGTGGCACTCCGCAACAGGTCTTCATGGCCGCAAATACGCTGTACAACTACGGAGGAACGCAACGCGCGAATTGGAACGGGAGGGATCCGATTCCAAGTACATCGATCAACAAACGGCTGAATCAATACTTTGACGTTAACGACTTCAGTAACCCCGGAGCCTTTACCTATGGGAATTCGCCCCGCACACTGGGCGCCCTCCGTTCACCGGGCCTGACGAACATGGATCTTTCCGCGCTCAAGAATACCCATTTGTCAGAAAGGTGGGTCGTGCAGTTCCGCGCCGAGGCATTCAACCTCTTCAATCATCCTCAATTTGGGCCGCCAGATACAGCATTGGGAGACGGCACGACTGGGGTGATTTCCAACCAGGTTAACGCTCCCCGGGAACTGCAGTTTGCGGTCAAAATACTCTTTTGAAAGAGGAGCGGTGCGGATTACAGTGTCACTTTGCGTGATGTTTCTACTCTCTTTTCCTGCATTGAACATTGGCCGGCATGTGCCTCTGGCTACGAAGATCGTATCGTTGGACCGTATTTCGTGCGAGAAGGACATGAAATAGGAAATCCGCTCGAGGGCGAAGAAGGATCATTTTACCCAGTCGTTTCTCCAAAGAACGGTTGTAAGGATTCAATGAGTGTCTGAGGTGGCAGCGATCACGTTCTTTTGCAGAGCGCGAAAGGTGACCGCGTGCCACTCCTAATGACTAAGAGCGCGAATTACGAAAAAGACAGAGCATATTAAAACTTTGAGAGATGCAAAGGTAAAGAAGCCGATGAGGGAAGCTGTTCTGATTACAAGCGGAGATCTGCGGCAATCGGCCAATGAAGTGTGCTGGCCAGCGCAGGAAGATCTCGAGCGCGAATTGACCCAATGTTTTCTTCGCGAAGGTGTGACATTACGGCGGGCATTCCCCGTCAATCCCCGGGTGGGCCATGGTTTCATCTCGAGTCAGCGGATGGGTATGGACATCTTCGCCGGCATCAATCTGGATGCGAGCCTTGTATTCGCGACTGCGGCCTGGCAGTACAGCCATCATGTGCTGCCGGGCCTGCGCAGCCATCGCGGGCCGATATTGACCGTGGCCAACTGGTCGGGACGGTGGCCCGGCCTGGTCGGCCTGCTAAACCTGAATGGATCGTTGGTCAAGGCCGGAGTGAAGTTCAGTACGTTGTGGAGTGAAAGCTTCACGGACGAGTTCTTTGTCCGTGGACTTCGCGAGTGGATCGACCAGGGAAGCGTGGCCCACGATTTGACGCACGTAAACGATCTTGAAATCAACGCCCTTCCCATCGATACGAGGAGCATGGGAGAGAAGCTGGCGGAAGAGCTGCTGCACCGAAAGGCCATCCTCGGCGTGTTCGATGAGGGCTGCATGGGCATGTACAACGCGATCATTGACGATGAGCTTCTGAACGCGGCGGGAGTTTACAAGGAACGGCTCAGCCAGTCCGCGCTGGTGGCAAGAATGCGTACGGTCTCCGACGATGAGGCCGCGGGAGTGCGGCGTTGGCTGGATGGCAAGGGAATGAAATTCATCACCGGCACGGATGCGAAATCGGAGCTAACGGACGAGCAGATTCACGAGCAGTGCAAGATGTATATCGCCGCCATGCGCATTGGGCACGAATTCGGTTGCGATGCCATTGGGATTCAATATCAACAAGGCTTGAAGGATCTGGTTCCGGCATCGGACCTGGCAGAAGGTTTGCTCAATAACTCCGATCGACCTCCGGTGTACGAAGAGCATTCTGGCAAGGAACTCTACGCGGGCGGTCCTCTGCCCCACTTCAATGAAGTGGACGAGTGCGCAGGCCTGGACGCATTGATCACGAGCCGCTGCTGGATCGCGCTCGGACTCGACTCATCGACGACGCTGCATGATGTGCGCTGGGGCGAGCGCTACATCGGTGGCGGAATGGACGATTTCGTCTGGGTGTTGCAGATTTCCGGGGCCGCACCGGCCAATCATTTGGAGGATGGCTATCGGGGCGCGTCCAGCGAGCGGCAGCCGCCGATGTATTTTCCTCTGGGCGGCGGCACGTTGAAGGGAGTGGGTAAGCCGGGCCGGATAGTCTGGAGCCGCGTCTTTGTCGAAGGCAATGCCTTGCATGTGGACATTGGACTCGGCTCGGTGGTGAGGTTGCCCGAAGAGGAAACGATGCGTCGATGGAAGCAGACAACGATCCATTGGCCGATGGTAAGTGCGGTGTTTGACGGCGTCTCACGCGATGCGTTGATGGCACGCCATCGGGCTAACCATGTCAACATCGCCTACGCTCCCGATACGAAAATGGCTTCTCAGGCGTTGGCCCTGAAATGCGCGATGTTCCACGCGCTGGGCCTGCGGGTGCACGTATGCGGCCAGGTCCAGTTCGCTTGATGGATAGACTGCCCATAGTCGGCTGCTTCGGAGTATGCCGATGAGCATAGTTGCAGGCGTCGACTTTGGGACGCTCAGTGTGCGTGTGTCGCTGTTCGACAAGCACAGAGGTCGACTCGGGTCCGGAGTTGCGGGCTATTCACTCAATCGCTCGACCCGCGACCATAACCTCGCAACGCAAAGTCACGCCGCGCAGACCGACGCGTTAGAGAGCGCGATGCGTGCGGCGCTCCAGACGAGCCAGGTCAACGGCGATGAGGTCGCAGCGCTTGCAGTCGATGCCACCGGCTCCAGCGTGATTTTCGTGGATGAAAATCTGCAGCCGCTCGATGACTACTATCTGTGGTGCGATCATCGGGCATGGCGTGAGGCGCAAGAGATCACCGCCGCGGCCCGCGCGCAGCAACTGGAAGCCATCGAATGGTGCGGTGGCACCTATTCCTCCGAATGGGGATTTTCCAAGCTGCTGCATTGGCTGCGGAACAATCCGGAAAAGCGCGAGCGCTTCGCCACGGCGCTGGAAAATTGCGACATGGTTGTTGCCACCCTGTGCGGCGTCACGTCCACTGCGAATTTGCCGCGCAGCATCTGCGCAATGGGTCATAAGTGGATGTGGAATGCAAAATGGGGCGGGCTTCCGTCGCAGGAATTTCTCAGCTCTGTCGATCCACTATTTGCAGGCGTCCGCGAGAAGCTCGCTGGACGGTATGAGACATCGGAGCGAATTGCCGGTAGCTTGAGTGCCGCGTGGGCCGTGCGGCTCGGTCTTCGCGCTGGCATTCCTATCCCTGTCGGAGCGCTTGATGCGCATTGGGACGCGATTGCAGCCAACATCCGCCTCGGGGACGTGGTGAATGTTATCGGTACGTCCACATGCGTGATTGGAGTCAGCGAAAAACAAGCATTGGTGCCGGGAGTGTGCGGCGTCGTACCCGGTTCCGTGCTGCCGGGATATACCGGCATCGAAGCCGGATTGTCCGCGGTGGGCGATTTGTTTGACGGAATCGCGCGCAGGTCGGGCTGCGACGTAGCAGGGTTAACGAAGGGCCTGGAAAATTACCGCGTTGGGCAGACCGGATTGCTGCGTCTGGCCTGGGACAACGGAGACCGCACAGTATTGGTGAACCCAAACCTCGGCGGCGTCACACTGGGCTGGAATGTGATAACTACCGCGCAGGATGAGCTCTTCGCTGCCTTTGAAGGAACCGCACTTCATACGCGCATCATCCTGGAACGTTTGGAAGAAAAAGGTGCGCCGGTGAATCGGATCATCAACGGCGGCGGAATTCCGCAAAAGAACGACGCGCTCAATCGCATCTATGCAAATGCGTTGAACAAACCGGTACTGGTACCCTCCGGAGACGTCACCAGCTTGGGTTCAGCTATCTTCGCCTTCCTGGCCAGCGGAGATTATGCGTCAGTGGAACAGGCCCAGGATGCGCTCTGCCCGCCCTTTGTCACCTATCTGCCCGACAAACACGAAGCAGCAGTGTATGACCGGCTGTATGAACTGTTCCGCGAAGTGTATTTTGCACTGGGATTGCCAGACGCTCCGGCAGCTCCCTTAGGACACATTCTGCCTGCATTGCGCGAGATTGCCGTGGAAACAACAGGAATGGAGCTTTCGTGACCATCAACTCTCACGTGATAAAGAGCACAGTGGTCGGTGCGCTCGGCGGCCTGCTGTTCGGCTTCGATACGGCTGTCATCTCCGGAACCACTCAGGCTTTGACGCTGACCTATCATCTCTCGCCAACACTCCTCGGAGTCACGGTCTCCAGTGCTTTGGTGGGAACCGTTCTGGCGGCCATGACGGCGGGCATTCCCGGACAGCGGCTGGGGCGTCGCGACAGCCTTCGCGTGATGGCTGCCTTTTATGTCATCTCCGCACTGGGATGCGCATTTGCGTGGAACTGGTCCTCGTTAATCGTCTTTCGCTTTATCGGTGGCGTTGGCATCGGTGGGTCGTCCGTGCTGGGTCCCATGTATATTGCCGAAATCGCGCCCGCCAAATGGCGGGGACGACTGGTCGGCTTTTTCCAGGTCAATATTGTTGTCGGCATTCTACTTGCCTACGTGTCGAATTTTCTGATTGCGAGCTTGCACCTCGGCGCTCAGGAATGGCGCTGGCAACTTGGCATCTCCGGAGTTCCGGCGATTCTTTTTCTGGTTACGCTGTTTGGTATTCCGCGTAGTCCACGGTGGCTGGCTACGCAGGCGAAGTTAGACGAAGCGCTGGGTGTGCTGCGCCTTACCGGCATTCCGAAGCCTGAAGAAGAGTTGAATGAAATTGTCGCTTCCATCCATTTGGAACGGTCGGCCCTAGCCGAGCCGCTCTTCTCCCAAAAATATCGACTGCCAGTCTTCCTCGCGATCACGATGGGTATGTTCTGCCAACTGTCCGGGATCAATGCGATCCTCTATTACCTGAACGACATTTTCGCACTGGCCGGAGCAAGCAAAATCTCTGGAGATATACAGGCGGTCGCTGTAGGCGCCACGAACCTGGTGGCGACGTTGCTCGCTATGGCCGTGATCGATCAAATTGGCCGCAGGAGGCTGCTGTTGATTGGGACCGTGGGGCTGACTGCTTGTTTGACAGCAATATCAGTCGTCTTCTTCATTCATAGCCATCTGAGCTGGCTGGTCTGGCTGCTTATGGCCTATATCGCCTGCTTCGCCGTCTCGCAAGGCGCCGTGGTCTGGGTGTACATCAGTGAAGTGTTTCCAACCATCGTTCGGGCCAAGGGGCAAAGCCTGGGAAGTTCCTCGCATTGGGTCACGAATGCCATCATTTCGCTTGTGTTTCCAATGATGGCCGGGTCTTCAGGCGCCTATCCATTTGTATTCTTCGCCGCGATGATGGTACTCGATTTCTTCATTGTCCTGTTTTATTACCCGGAGACAAACGGTATCTCGCTGGAGCAGATGCAACACAGCTTTGGCATCGACTAACGATAACACTGCTTGGAGAGGGAATCCTTTATGAAGAGACTCGCAACTCTCATGCTGCTCGTCGCCGGCTCTGCACTTGTAACTTATGGCCAGAACTCTAGTTGGCAGCCCGATCTGACTCGTCAGCAAACCTACACTTCGCATCGTGCTTCCAGTTCCGATCCGACCGGCGCAAATGCAGACGCTCGCATGGTGGCTCCAGAAGCTACTCTGACACTTCTAGACACAGACGGGCCGGGCGCAATTTCTCATATTTGGTTCACCATCAATGACAACGAGCCATATCACCTGAAACGCATAGTCTTGCGTATGTATTGGGATGGAGAAATGGCGCCCAGCGTCGAGGCTCCCATCGGAGACTTCTTCGGGCTGGGCTTAGGCTACTACTACAATTGGCATTCGGAAATGCTATCTGTCGCCAGCGTTAAGGCGCTGAACTGTTTCTTTCCCATGCCCTTTCAGCACCATGCCCGCATCACGATCACGAATGAGGGGAAGCAGCCCATCCAGAGTTTCTACTACAACATCGATTATCGAACTTACCCCCACCCGTTGCCGCATGACACTCTGTATTTTCACGCTGAGTATCGCCAGGCACAGCCCAATCGTGGCTGGACCAACAAGTGGAATAACAATCAGGATCCCTTAGTGAACAATAAGTCGAATTTAGACGGCAAAGAGAATTATGTATGGATGGAGGCCGAGGGACATGGGCAGTACGTGGGCGTCACCATGTCGGTGCTGCAGAACCAGGACTTCTGGTGGGGAGAGGGCGATGACATGTTCTTCATCGACGGCGCAGAGACGCCATCGATCGCGGGGACCGGATCGGAAGATTATTTCCTCGGGGCATGGGACTTTGGCGGCAAGCCATTTTCATACGAGTTCTATGGCGCACCTGTCGTGGGTGAAGAGCTGGCAGGCAGCCGATCTAGCGTCTATCGCTTTCATCTCGATTCTCCTGTCACGTTTACCAAATTGTTCAAAGCCACCATCGAACATGGGAATGCCAATGACCGCTCAGACAGTTTTTACTCTGTAGCTTATTGGTACCAGTCCGAACCGCATGCGCTGCTTCCGTCGCTGCCGCCTGTTGAGCAAAGATTGCCGGCATTGCAACCAGTGGGTGGTCCCGGGAATGCGACTTCTATTATTGTTGACCCCCAGGCAAGTTCTTCTTCTGGACGCCCACAATAAAGGACTGCTAGGCGGATCGCATGTGAGCCCAGGGAGGACCTGTTCGATGCGGACTATTTCCTGGTTTAGAGAGAGCCAATGATGAAAGTCCACGCAGAAACTAAGGTCGAGAAAATTGAGTACAAAGGTTGGCGAAATTGCTATCGAGTCAGCAACGGCCTTGTCGAACTGCTCGTTACTGGTGACGTTGGTCCCCGAATCATTCGATATGGATTTGTCGGCAGCCAGAACCTGTTCCTAGAGTTCGCTTGTCAGATGGGGAAGAGTGGTGAAGCTGAATTCCAGGCGCGTGGTGGACACCGCATCTGGAAGGCTCCGGAGGATTCCGTGGCCACCTGGGCACCGGATAATGATCCCGTTGAAATTGCAATCTCCCCGGATGGGCTGGTGGCTCGCGCTCCCATCGAACCGACCACACTCCTTCAGAAGGAGATTGCAATAAGCATTTCAGCTTCAGGAAGTAAAGTAATTGTTTCGCACCGGATCGCAAATCGCTCCCTGTTCGCTCTTGAGTTTGCACCTTGGGCACTGACGATGATGGCTTCGGGTGGCGTTGCTATCGCAGGTTTCCCGCCACGAGGTGGGTACCCTGTTGCTCTGAATGCCACAAATCCTCTGGTCATGTGGGCCTACTCCGATCTTGCGGACAAACGCTGGACGTTCACCAGGAAATATCTGGTGTTGCGCCATGACCCAGGCAAGGCGAACGCTCAAAAGCTGGGACTTTTCAATCCAGACACATGGGCGGTATACCTTCTGAAGAACGAAGCGTTCGTGAAGTGGTCCAAGGCTGACGTGTCAAAGACCTATACGGACTTTGGTTGTTCGTTCGAAATGTTCACGAATGATGAATTTCTCGAGCTTGAAACGTTGGGGCCTGTGAGCAAGGTGCTTCCAGGGCAATCCGTCGAGCACATCGAGCATTGGAGTTTGCACCGCAACGTGGAACTCGAAAAACCCACGGACGACGCAATCGACCGATCGGTATTGCCACTCGTTCAATCTACGAGAACACTAAATTGAGGCAAAGCTTCTTAACGGAGATTCGACCCATGCAAATAACGCCACTGTGCTGGGGTTCTACGGCAAAGAGCAGAGGGTTATATGTGAGATAGTGACGAGGCATTCTATGAACATGCGCGCAACCATAGCTCTTTTATTCTCGACGTTCTTAGCCTGCCCGCTTGGCGCCACTACGCTAGAGGCCCGTAATGGCCACATACGGGTAGAGCTGGGAAACAAGAGCTCGCGAGCATATGAAGTTGTTTCCATCCAAGCACAAGGCTCTTGGGTTCCGGCCCTTTCTACCCTGCACGCCTCGACGCGAGTCATTACCGCAGAAGAACCGAACATGGTCCACCCATGTGAAATCTACGATGTAAGTCGAATCTCTAGAGGGCTGTTGTTGCACGGAGATTGCGTTGTAGGCTCTCTTGAGCAGCGAATTCTTCTTACGGATGAAACGGATGTCTTGGCTGTGGAGGTGAGATTCGTGCCTAAGCCCAATGTTGGGCTTCGCTCGGTCGAGGACCGCTACGATTTCGCTCCAGGGAGACGCAATGTGGACACGCCATCCGCCGGCTCCGTTGATTTTGTCTGGAGTCAGAATATTAAGAATGAAGCGGATGACGATATTCCTATCTGGGGGTTCAAGTCTCCAGTCGTTATGCTGCAACAGGGGGAAGTGTTCACGGCTTTAATGCCAAAACTGAGCGATCGGCGCCGCGAGCCTCTCGCTCTTGATCTCGATGTAACTTCGGAAACACTTCCTTGGCTCTCCTATGGAGCGATACCTTCTCAGCCGTACGGCCATAGCTATTTCCGGCGCTCATCAAGTGGGTCGCCGCAAATCCTCGCAGGCGCGGTGGAATACCGATACTCGATCTTAGCGTCGACCCAACCTGAAAAACTTGGCTACCGCAGAGCAGTCCGCCTTCTCTGGGCAGATACTGGCCATCCGGAGCTTCTAGGCTCCAACGACCTTCAGCAGAATGTCGTGCGGCCGCAACTGGCGACATTCGATGATTGGCGAAAGGACACCTGGATCCGCTACGCAAATGAGGTGTATCGCGGATTTGATTGTGGCGGCCAGCAGTGTGGAACATTGATTAGCAACAGAAATCCCTGGGGACAGTGGGACCAACCTGCTCCGGACGCCTGGTTCAATGCCTGGTTTGAGACGCTGCGTACAGCATACGGCTGGTATCTATACGGTCAGCATATCGGAAACATGAACATCGAAAGCAAGGCCGAAAGCGTCTTAAATCTGGCGCTAAGCAGCCCTCAGACCGATGGAGCTTTCCCGACCATTTACCTGCTCAATGACAAGCGCTGGATTCGTGACGATGGGTGGGCGGGATTCCCAGATGATTACCACGCTTTTGACATGTCCTGGACCGCGTACTGGATGCTGGAATGGGCCAAAAATATTACTCCTGACAGAAAAGGAGAGATTCTCGCTTTCGTTCGACCTTATGGCGATTTTCTGGTCAAGCATCAACTGGCCAGCGGCGTGATCCCGTCCTGGTACGACAAGGATCTAAAGCCCAGAAGCGAATTCCGCGATTTCAATGCGGAGACGGCGGCGTCAGCTCTGTTTCTTGCTTCGCTCGCAGAAGTTACCGGGGATCATACGTATCTTAATGCCGCGACACGGGCAATGTCGTTCATCCAACGAGAAGCGCTGCCGAGGGAGCGCTGGTTCGATTTTGAAACGTTCATGTCCTGTGCACGAAAGCCATTCGATTTCTATGATCGTTGGACCGCGCAATATCCGCAAAACAATCTCTCCCAGATTCAGGCGGCAAAGGCCTATCTTGAGCTCTTTCGGGTCACTAAAGAACGGGGATATCTCGAACTTGGCGCGCAAGTGTTGGACTATTTGCTTCTGACGCAGCAGGTATGGAACAACCCGGCATTTTCACCGAAGGTGGGCGGCGGATTCACCACGCAGAATACCGATGCGGAATGGAGCGACGCCCGCGAATCCTATGCCGCTGTATTGCTGTGGGATTACTACAAGGAAACAGGCAATTTGGAATACCTTGAGCGCGCGGCGGCAGCGGCGCGTTCCACGCTCGCCGTGGCGCCATGGGAAAATTGGGCACACACCGGCTACATCGATGAACCTGGCGCATTGACGGGGTTTCATTGGGGAGCGGGGAGCGGTTTGACTTCTGTTGAAATGATGTACCCAGTACTTGGGGACGCGTTCATCAACCTTCATACGGGACATGGCGTTGGTTTTAATGCCTGTTCGCTTCGCCATGTAAAGGTAAAAAATCATTCCGTTTCATTTGACTTGGATACATTCCTGGGGTTGCGCCCAATAACTGTAAGGTTTTCCGGCGTGGACCCGCATGCCACCTACCGAATCGCTTGGAATGGGAACCAATTCAAAACCATCCAAGGCGATAAGTTAACCCGGAGCGGTTACGTAATCCAGCAATCTGATGGTGACAAAACACAGTGAACTGTGGGTGGGACAAATTGACTACCGCCAGGATGCCCGGTTAGCCTCTCGAGGGTAGTGTTGCGAGTTTCAAATGCAGACAAGTTTGTCGCCGAGCGTCTGTGGTGCATTCTTAAGCTGCCAAATCGAAAAGGCTGTCGATGAACTGAATCTGACGAAGAAGATCATCTCGTGGAACCCATCGAATCTGCCCCTTCCGGATCAAGTGGACTGCTTCCTAGCCTTGAATCGTTCGCCGAGCCGCCTGGAATTCTCGGAAGCCCTGCTTGGCGTTCACGCGACGTTTGATGGCTCGATGATCCTGTTCGAGAAGGCCTCGGTGATCACCCAAAAGTGGAAGAAGCGATCTGCGGTCGAGCCACCCAACGATGTGAGTGAAGCAATTGCATCGAGTTGAAATCAGCGGTTGAACACACAGGTGGGAACGCGTGCCAGGAGCAAGCCGGCAGACCGGATTGGTGCAGTCGGTCATGAGGTATCGAAGGCTGCCAGATAGAGTTGTGCCGGGGTGAAGCGCTGGACGACGCGCATGGCGTTGCCGCAACGGGGACCGTGCCAGAGTTCGCAATTGGGCTGTGGCGAGAGAGGCAGCGGCTCGCGGCCCTGGGCGGCGAGCAGGTCGGTTGCGAGAAGGCTATGCAGGACCTTGCCAGCGTTTTTCGGATCAGCTTGCGGCTGTCAGTCCGTTCCAGAACGCGTAGGCAACCTGGTGGCCGGTGACGTCGCCGTGGTTGCTAATGAACTTGTCGGATTTCAGGTTGTAGACTTTGCGCTGGACGAAGCGGTACTGCGCATCCAAATCGCCGAGGACTCTAAATTCCGCCTCGGGCGTACGCCGCGCTCCGTTGCGGCCGATCCCGCCATACGGGTCATTTGCATCTCCGAATGCGGCAGCGGCGTCCCTAGCAAGGCGTGATGCCAGAGGGTACGCAATTCCTACAGCTTTGTCCCTCTTCGTATGGGTGATGAGCAGTGGCCCCGAGATGCGGCCGTCGCGGAGTACCGTTCGAAACGCGCCATCGTGTTTGCCGTCGAACTTTTCCGCCAGGCCGTTGTGTGAGAACGCAGCTTGCAGGAGCATCATTGTTACTCGCTCCGAGAACGACGGCAGCATTGACGCAGCCGCAGTCACCAAGCGGCCCCCGAAGCTATGACCAACGAGGTTTAACGGCAAGTCGGATCGACGTTCGCGGATGCGGGCCAGCATTAGCGCGACGCCAGTTCGTCCGACGGTTCCGGCGCGAGTTTTCATTTCGTAGTAGGTGGCGAAGTTGGCGATACGCCGAGCGGCAGCCAATAATCCTGACGCGGTGTCGCCGATCCACCCCGCAGCTCCTCCGTCATTCATAGAGGCTGGCCCCCCCTCGTCAAGAGCAGGCTGATATTGGATTTCATCGCTCAGGTTGCGAAACAACGTTTCAGGATCAGCCTCGAAAAACTCCGCGGAGCCATCCTCCGGATCCTGCTCTTGCGGATTGAGAAGTGCACGGATCGACTGCACGAACTCGGCCCGGGCATCGGGAGACTTCTCCAGATCCGGAATCAAAGCCTGAGCCCGTTGCAAGCTAATGCTCCGATCCTCGCCGATGTCATCGCCGCCAAGCCGGACAGGGTCGCGTTTCAGCTTATCGAGCACCCTATCCAGTGATGCAGCGCTGGCCAGGGACGCTTCGGCAAGGCTGGCCGCCCCGCCACCAGGAATCAGGTCCGCGTCAGCGAACTTCTTGCTTGGCCAGAAGAGACGAGCCACTCCGAGTTTGCGCGCCCCAATCCCTGGGACGAGCTCTTCGGCCGCTATATCCTCAACGCTCTGTAGAAAACCGGTGTAAAGGTCGTTCGCCTCCTTTGCATCGTTGTTCCATCCGTGCGAGATCACGACGAGGTTCGTTAGTCCCCGTAAGCCGTTTAGGAGCCTTGCTAGCTGTTTGTCGTCGTATATGGTGCCGTCCTTTTTGAACTCGATGTCGTACTGCGCCTGTATTGTCGCCATGAATTCCCCTTTCAAACTGACTGGATGGCTTTCATCAGATCAAGAAGGCCGTGACCCTCGAAGTACTTCTCCCTCCCGAGCGGGATCGCGCTCTCGAGAAATATCCGCTTTACGTCCTGAGGCCGTCCGATAAACTCGCGACGAATGGATAAGAACGCGGCAATAGCGCCGGAAACGTGGGGAGCCGCCATGCTGGTTCCAGTGTCCTCCACATAATAGGCTTTGTGCGCAGTTCCATTGCTGTTTGACTGCACGTCAGGGTTCTCTGGATCGGACCCTTCACCCACCGGGTTCTCATCGGCATGAGCCGCGCCAGCTTCCGGAGCGTGACGCTCAGACAGAGCCTTCTGCAACTTCTTTCCGGCCGCACAAGATATGATTCGCTCCCCTGGCGCTACGATATCCGGCTTCAGGCGACCGTCTCCTGTCGGTCCCTTCGACGAGAAGTAAGAGACTCCGTATGTATGTGGCGCCTCCCGGTGCGTGGCACCCACCGTGATGGCGAGCTCCGCGTTTCCAGGATCATTGATGGTATTCGAGAGACCGACTCTCGATACACGCGCTTGGGCGGTCACGGTCCCGTAACCGGTGTTTCCCGCAGCCGTTACGACGACTACGCCTGACTGCACGAGGCGATTCACTTCGTTGCACAGCGGACTTTGGCCGCAGGCGAACATTTCGGCGTCGAACTCATAACCGACGCTCAGATTGACGCCATGAACTCGCAGCATTCTAGGGTTATCATTCAAGGTCTCCCGGATGTACTCCAGGGCGCGAATCACATCGCTCGACCGTCCCTCGCCGTTCTCATCGAGCACGCGAAGGCTGACAAGGCGGCAGTCCCGCGCGACCCCGTGAAGTCGTTCCCGTTCGCGAGGCGCTATGACCTTCTCCTTGGTTTCCTGCTTCCGCGCGTATTTGTCATCGTCGATGTGGTCGATGTCGATGGTGGCTTCGCGCTCGAGCACGACAGCGTCCGATTTTGGAGCGTGGCCGGTGATGATTCCTGCGACGTGCGTGCCGTGACCGAAGTCGTCCGTGAGCGCGTAATGCGCGTGCTTCGCGACGAGTTCAGGGCGATTCTTCATTTGGGGATCCTTGTCCGGGCTGGCCAGCCGAGTTGGTATGCGCAGGTTTCCGCTGATCCGAAACACTTGTCCGAAACAGCGGTGCAGCTCCTGAACGCTGGGATGCCGCAGCGCATGAGACTCGGCTTGACCGAAATGTGCGTGGCTCGCGTCCACGCCCGAATCGACTACAGCCCAGGTAATTCCCTCGCCCGACGCTTCGAAGGAACGATAAGCGGCGTCGGCTTTTATCGTCGCCACCGATCGGCTAATTTGACTGCTCACTGGGAAATCAGGCCAGAGCTTATAGATGCACCGGAAGCGGGAGGTTTCCTGGCCGGGGTTTGATTTAGAGCGTTCCATCGCCCGCTTCTCGTCCCCTGCGACGAGGCGGCGCCATTCCCGGACCTGAAGAAAGCAGCGATAGTATCCCTTTCCGATTCTGGCGGGCTCGGCCGCAGTGTCTTCATATAGGAAGGAATCGGGTTCGGGTTCCGAGCTAGTCGCACCAATTTGCAGATTGGTGTAGAGCTCCCGGAAATCCGCCTCCGCGCCTGGCAATCCGCCGATGTGCTGTACGTTGAGTTCGATTAGGTAGGGACCGCGGCCGTCTTCAGCGCTCTCCAGCTTCCACCTTTTCCGGTTCGCCGCGTCGTCCAGCTCAGGCGGAACGGTGACCCTCGTGAGTTGGTCGCGAATGTGATCCGAATCGGGGTTCTGGGCGGCGGGCTCGGGCTCAGCCGAGCCCTCGGGGCTGATTGCTGGATTTTCAGAATCGTCGGCCATGTTAGCGTCCGGTCAGGAGGGAGATTCAGGGATTTTGAATTTCTCTTGGGCGGCCTTGCGGAAGTTTCCACCTGTAACGACCGACTCTAAGGCTTCTCGATTCGCTTGCATTTGAATGTGACTGTAGTGTTGGGGCATTCGCTTGGAGACATCGGGGCGCCCGGATTTTGGAGGGTGGGTGAATCCCCCAATGCGCTCGTCGAATCTACTCATGCAATATCTCCCGATTCACGCTCGCTCGTCAAAGTCCGGCCTTCCGCTGTGATTTCAATTTGCTCATCCCTTATCTGACCCTGTAGGCCTTGGAGGCGCGGGTGGGGTGTCAGACCCGAAAACAGCCTCCGCGGCGGCCAGCAGTCGAGTCAGGATGCGATGTACCAGAGGGGCTGAAAACCCACCCAGAAGCGCCAGGATCGGCTGCTCGAAGATTGGCGCGGTCGCGGAGGAAGAGGAGTGCGCGCTCAGCTCTGGCCCGCGTTCCAGAAGATGAAAGATCAGCTGAGATATAACTGTGCCGGAGATAGCGCCGAGAGCCATTTGCGCCCAAACCAATCCGTCTTGTCTGGGATCGTAGATATGCTTCAGGACGTCGTCCGCCACTCGGAAGATGGCCGCGAACGAACTCCCGACTAGCGCTGCGAAGGTGAGGAAGAGTTCGCAAACCAATAAAGTCAACCCGGAGTTCTGAAGCATGTCCTTGCTCAAGTTCGTGTCATTCACTTCGGGCGACATGCTTACCGCTATAAGTCCGAACAGTGACGTAATGCCGATTCCGAGTAAGACCCTAACCAGCGGCACTGGTCCAAATACCGATAACCTTGGGTGCAGTTTGCTGTCACGATGCACAAGAGTGATCGCGACTGGAAGGGCAGGCGCGATCAAGGCACTTAGATTGTCGTGCGCCGAGAGCAGCGCGGCCAGATCGACGGAGTCAGGCTCGTTCAGGGCTTCTTCGATCACCGTCAATGCGTCAACCGGAACGCGAATCCCACTCTCCAAAGCATAGATCGACATTGCCTCACACTGTTCGAGCAGGGCTTCTTTGACATCCGAGTTCCGGGGCGTGACCTCCTTGGGACCGGGTCCGCCCCGGAAATCCTCCTTCGCCGCTTTATCCAGAAGCATGTGCTCCCTCTTTGCTCGGAGAGATCTAAACGTCATATTGATCGAAACCGAAGCGTCGGATTATAGAGACGATCTTCGTGTGATACTTCGGGTCTGTTGCATAACCAGCCTTGGCGATGTGTTTCGCGAATTTAGCGGGATCTTGCGTGTGATCGAATGCGCCCCGATATCTGGGGTTTTCATTGAGGAAGCGGCCATAATCATCGGCTGCTTCCTCGAAGTTGCCATAAGCACGGAACTCATCCTCAATCCCGACTTGCTCATTGTTTATAAATTCGGTCGTTGCAAACCTCGTTGATGCTCCGCTACGTGATTTGCCCTTTATCCCGAAGTAGGCGTTGCCTTTTACATGCTTTCCCCAAGCGGATTCTATGGCGCTTTGGGCTAGCAGGACCGAGACCGGAACGTTCCATTGCTCTTTTACTTTTCTGGCCGCCGGCAAGGCTTTGTTGACGAATTCGGCTACGTGCGCAGGCACCTTGACTGAATGAGAGGAAGCAGGTGAGCCAGACTTGGAGTTCAGCTTCCGGAACGTCGGGCCGCCCGGGTGAACGATGTCGTCGGCGACCGGTAGTTTGAGGCAGCGCTGAAACTTTCGAATGACCGAAGCCGTCCGGGGTCCGAACAATCCATCCACATCAAGAGGCGCTGCTATACCAAGTTCGTCTTTGTGCTGGTTGAGAAGCGCTTGAACTAAACGAACGTCCTCGGGACGATTCGGCTGCCCCTGTCCGACTGCTTGAGTGATCTGTTCCATTTCGATGCCCAGGTTACTTATGCGTCACGCGATTGAGTTCCTGCTCAAGAGAGTCGCTCTCTCATGGGGCCGCGGGTTCCATTCGAGCGAAGTCCCAATCGCGGGTATCCAAAGCACCCGCGCATACGGGTAGCGCAATGGTACGCTTTTCGCGGCCCGGACGGTGGAATAAAAAGCACCCGGCAAAACTTCGATTTTGCGTTGAAACGCAGCTACTTACCGAATCCGATTTCTGCAACGATTACGTTCTGCTCCGCGGCACGTATGGCGGTCTGGATACGGCGTCGAGGAGATCAGCGCCCAACTGAATCGCTGGAGGCGCTGTGAACGAAGTTGCGCGGGCATCAACGATCCGGAGATAGGGGTTTCGGCCTGGCAGCGTTTGCAGGCCTGCGCGCTGCTTCACGGAACGCCCGACCAGCGTAAAGAGCGAGCAGCCGCGGTGATTTGCGCATCGGGGTTCTCGGCTCCGATTTTTCTGCGTTTCTTGACGATCTCGGCATCGCCTCGCTCAATCTCGGTTATGGGGGCGAAAGACGAGAAAGGCATTTACCACTCCATCTACGACGACTTCTCCCGTCGCGCATTCGATCGGGCTCGCGCCATCTGCTCCAGGCGCAGTCTCGCTGCCCTTTAGTCGTCCGCGTCGTCGGAGTTGCCCCTTTGCAGCTGCCACAAGGACGCATAGAGGCCACCTCTGCGGACGAGTTCGTCGTGCGTGCCTCGCTCGCAAATCCGCCCGCTCTCGAGAACGATGATCTCATCCGCGCGGCGCACCGTGGACAGTCGATGGGCCACAACTATCAGGGTCCTGCCTTCCGCCGAGGTGCGAATGGAAGCACCATTGGCAACAATATGCGCCTCTGTAAACTCGGAGGTACTGTTCACCATAACGAATAGCCGCGATACACTTCGAACCTTTGAAAGGTCCTGGATGGCCTCCTTAATCACTGCAAGGATCTCTATTGTCACGCTGCGAGCAGCGTTCTTGCCATCCTCCACACTAAGTTCTCGGCCTGCTTTCCAATCCATAACCGTCCATCTTTTTTTGCAAGCCTCCCGGAGATGTAAAGCGTATTGCCCGCGCGACTGTATGGCGCCCCCGAAAAAGCCAAGAAGCCGCTGGAAGACGCCCCTGGCTGTTGGTCTACTGCTCGGAGTGATTGCTGCGCTCCTGATTCTCGTGGGGGCGCTCTACCTGGTGCATCGCAAAGGCGAAGCGAGAGGGGCGGCTGAACCCGCCGATCAGGACGTTCGTGTCTCGCCTCTGACAGCACTGCCCGGATACGTAGGGTGGCCGGCACTTTCTCCTGACGGAAAACAGGTTGTATTCGCGTGGAATGGGGGACGAAACGCCGCCAAGAGCATGTTTGACCTTTACATCAAGGTCATCGGCGCAGAAAGGATTCAGCAGCTTACGCCAGCCGAGTGAAGCGATCATTCCCGCCTGGTCTCCGGATGGCAGCACCATTGCTTTTATTCGATCGAATGGAACGGAGAGAGGCATCTTTACGATGTCGGTGCTCGGTGGTCCTGAGCGAAATCTCGACGCCTTCACTAACGCTAGTTCGCTCAGCTGGTCGGCGGATGGGCGGCAGCTCGCGTACCAAGCGAAATATGATCTGCAGCTCCTGACAGTCGAGACTGGTGAGACACGCACCATCGAAAGACCGCAGGAATGCAAATGGGTATTCACACCCGTCTTCTCACCGATGGGAAATGGATTGCCCTCTTATGCCGAACGACCAGCGGGGACTTCGATCTCTATCGCATCTCCCCGAAGGGTGAACGGGCTAAGAACCTGCATACGTTTGTTGATTCACCAACCGCCATCGCCTGGTCGGGCGATAGCCAGCGTATTATCCTCGCTGATAGCGGCGGACTTCTCGAGGTTGATGTGAACGGAGGTCAGCCGCGCCGACTGTCTTTCGCCCAAACCGCTGTATCTCAAGACGATCAAATCGCTTCCCGCGGTAACCGGCTCGTCTATGTCCAGGTGCAAAATAACGTGAACATGTGGCGTATTGACTTGAGGTCGGAATCCGTCCGAAGCCTGCTCGCTCCCACCTCCCGTCAACAGAAAGCGCCTGCTATCTCGCCGGATGGCAAGCGAATCGCCTTTGAATCCGACCGGTCCGGATCGAAAGAAGTCTGGGTGGCAAACCTCGATGGCAGCGACGCCGTGCAGTTGAGCGATTTCAATGTTCAGACGGGCA
>Ga0210386_10001177_pt1 | contig 23500 bp, 28 predicted proteins | sample IncBWH32OmetaG_FD_160091 | JGI IMG/M metagenome (GOLD analysis project Ga0210386, IMG submission 160091) | Forest soil microbial communities from Barre Woods Harvard Forest LTER site, Petersham, Massachusetts, United States - Inc-BW-H-32-O ...
CATCGTCTTTGTGATGTCGGAAGAAGCCAAGACACGGCTCAAGCCGCATCTGGACGCGAACAATGTGCGCCAGAGCATGGAGGCGCCGGTCACCGCCATCCTGGGCTACGACCTGGATTTCGCGCGTTTTCTGCCCAGGCTCTACCGCGACAATCCCAAGGCCCAGAGCTGGTTCGCCGACGCAGAGGCCAACAAGGTGTTGGCTTTGAGGAACGGCAGCCTGCAGGGCGGCTATTTCATCTTGGCGGCGCGGGCGCTGGGACTGGATTGCGGCCCCATGGGCGGCTTCAATCATGCCGGGATCGATGCGGAATTCTTTGCCGGTACCGAAATCAAATCCAATTTCCTCTGCAATCTGGGTTATGGCGCGCCCGGCGGCCATCGCCCGCGCAATGAGCGGCTGGCTTTCGACGAAGCTTGTCAGATCGTCTGATGCTGCTCGCCGTCGACACTGCTTTAGGCGCTTGTTCGGTGGCGCTGCTCGATGGCGAAGACATCCGCGCCCATATCTTCGAAACCATGGAGCGCGGCCATGCCGAACGGCTGGCGCCCATGGTGGACGAGGCGATGAAGGCGGCCAAGTGCGATTTCGCAAGTCTCACACGCCTTGCCGTCACCACGGGCCCCGGCACCTTCACCGGCCAGCGCGTGGGCCTTGCCTTCATGCGGGGCTTGCGGCTTGCGCTGCAACGTCCGCTCACCGGCGTGACCACGCTGGAAGCCATGGCGCAAGCCGCCATGGACGAGACGGGCCAGGTGCGCGCCGCCGTCATCCATGATGCCAGGCGGGCGGAAGCCTATCTGCTGCTGAAGCAAGGCGCAGTGGTCGCTCAGCCGCCGGTGGTATTGCCGTTCGCCGAGGCGATCGCGCGCATCGAGACGTTTGGTGCCTGTGTCATCGCGGGAACCGGCGCAAGCCACGCAAGCCAAAGCCTGGGCGGTAATTTTGCATTGTCTCGCATCCGTCAACCCGATGCGTTATGGGTAGCGCGGCTGGCGCTTGGCATGGCATTGCCGGACGAAGTTCCGGGCCCGCTTTATTTGCGCGCGCCGGACGCCAAGCTGCCGGGAGGCGTGAAGCCTGGGCAGTCGAAGGCGCCGGAGGCTGCGACCTGATGGAGAATCGCTTGTTTGAGATTGTGCCCTTCGATCCCGCCGGCGGCACCGCTTCCCTCGCAGCCCTTCACGCCGCCTGTTTCGAGCGGCCCTGGGACGCGACGACATTGAAGACCATGCTTGCAACGCCCCGCACATTCGCCTTCACCCATGCCGATGGCTTTGTGCTTGCCCGCGCCGTTGCCGATGAGGCGGAGATCCTCACCATGGCGGTCAGGCCCCAGGCGCGAGGCAAGGGTTTGGGGCGCGCCCTGCTGCAAGCAGCCATCGACAAGGCGCGCGGGTTGGGCGCCGCAACCATGTATCTGGAGGTGGGCGCGGACAATCCCCATGCACTGGCGCTTTATGCCGGGTTGGGATTCGCCAAGGTTGGCGCCCGCAAAGCCTATTATGACGGCAGGGATGCGCTGGTGCTCAGGCTTCCGCTGGCCGACGATTTCGCCTAACCTGACCAGCATCAGTCCAAGGAGCATTCCGTGACGCGGATCGAGAAAGCCTGCGTCGATAAGGGCCTCAGAATGACCGACCAGCGTCGCGTGATCGCGCGGGTCCTGTCGGATGCGGCTGACCATCCGGATGCGGAGGAATTGTACCGCCGCGCCTCCGCCATCGATCCGCATATTTCCATCGCCACGGTCTATCGCACCGTCAAGCTGTTCGAGGATGCCGGCATCCTGGAGCGCCACGATTTCCGCGACGGGCGCTCGCGCTATGAAGAGGTGCCGGAATCCCATCACGATCACCTGATCGACGTGGCCACCGGCAGCGTGATCGAATTCCGCAACGAGGATATCGAGAAGCTGCAGCGCCGCGTGGCGGAAGAGCTGGGCTTCGAGCTGATCGATCACCGGCTGGAGCTTTACGGCGTGCCCAAGGGGCGCAAGCCTTCTTCCGCCTGACGGTCGCTTTCCTGATGGCCCGGCTGCGCGCCGCTTCCCTGATCATAGGTTTTCTTCTTCTCACGCTGGCCCTGATGCCGGTGCAGTGGCTGCTTTTGAAACTGAACAGCCGTGCCGCCCGCACCTTTCCCTACCGCTACCACCGCGTCGTCGCGGCCCTTTTGGGCATCCACATTCGCGTGATGGGAAAGCCGGTCACGGGTGAGGGCGTCCTGATGGTGGCAAACCACACCAGTTGGGCCGATATCATCATTTTTTCCGCGGCGACGCCGCTCTCCTTCGTCGCCAAGTCGGAAGTGGCGCGCTGGCCCCTGTTCGGCACCCTGGCGCGGCTCCAGCGCTCCGTCTTTGTCGAGCGCGCCCGCCGCAGCGCGACCGGGGAGATCCGCGACGAGATCCGCGAGCGTCTCATTGCCGGCGACACGCTGCTGCTGTTTCCGGAAGGCACCAGCCATGACGGCAACCGGGTGCTGCCGTTCAAGAGCGCGCTCCTGGGGGCGGCCGAAGCGGTCCTGGCCGATGGCCGGCATGTGAAGGTCCAGCCGGTATCGGCCGCCTTTACCGGCCTTTATGGCCTGCCGATGGGGCGCGAAAACCGCCCGCTCTTTGCCTGGTATGGCGATATGGAGATGGTGCCGCACCTGTGGGAAGCCTTGAAGGCGGGACCGCTGGATGTGGTGGTCCAGTTCCATCCGCCCTTCAGTCTGGACATGATGGACCGCAAGACCCTGGCAAGAGAAGCACAGGAAGTGGTTCAGGCCGGGGTGGCCCAGGCCCTGGCAGGGCACGCCTAGCTTGAATTCCATGCCCCTTCCGCCCGATAAACCGCCCCCAATGAAGAAGCTCTTCGTCAAGACTTATGGCTGCCAGATGAACGCCTATGATTCCGCCAAGATGGCGGATCTCCTGGCGCCCCTGGGCTATGGGGCGGCGGATGCGCCGGACGGCGCGGACATGGTGATCCTCAATACCTGCCATATCCGGGAAAAGGCGGCCGAGAAGGTCTATTCGGAGCTGGGCCGGCTCAAGCGCCTCAAGGAGGAAAAAGCGCTGGGCGGGGGGCGCATGCTGGTGGCCGTGGCGGGCTGCGTCGCCCAGGCCGAAGGCGAGGAGATCGTGGCGCGCCAGCCCGCGGTGGACCTGGTGGTGGGGCCGCAATCCTATCACCGCCTGCCGGAGATGATCGCGCGCGCGGCACGCGAGCATGGCCATGTGCTGGAAACCGATTTCCCGGCGCTGGAGAAATTCGATTCGCTTCCCGCGCCGTCGGCCAGCGGTGTCAGCGCTTTTCTCACGGTGCAGGAAGGTTGCGACAAGTTCTGCACCTTCTGCGTGGTGCCTTATACGCGCGGCTCCGAACAGTCACGCCCGCCCGCGGCCATTCTGCATGAGGCCCAAAAGCTTGCCGAAAAAGGCGCGCGCGAAATCGTGCTGCTGGGCCAGAATGTCAATGCCTATGCCTGCCCGGACCAAGATGGCAAGCGCTGGAGCCTCGCCAGACTCTGCGAGGCCATCGCCGGGATCGAAGCCATTGTCCGCATCCGCTACACCACCAGCCATCCCCGCGACATGGCTGATGACTTGATTGCCGCCCATCGCGACAATCCCAAGCTGATGGCTTACCTGCATCTGCCTGTGCAATCGGGATCGGACAAGGTGCTGGAGGCGATGAACCGCCAGCACACAAGCGATGATTACCGCCGCCTGGTGGAAAAGATCCGGGGGGCGCGAGCCGATATCGCCCTGACGTCGGATTTCATTGTCGGTTTTCCCGGCGAAAGCGACGCGGATTTCGAGGCCACGCTCAAGCTGGTGCGCGACATCGGCTATGCCACCGCCTTTTCCTTCAAATATTCCAGACGCCCCGGCACGCCGGCGTCCACCATGCGCAAACAAGTGCCCGAGGACGTCAAGGCGGCGCGGCTGGCCTGTTTGCAGAAGCTGCTGCTGGATCAGCAATATGGCTTCGACGATTCCCAGATCGGCAGGACCGTGCCGGTGCTGTTCGAAAAAACGGCCCGCAAGCCCGGCCAATTGATGGGCCGCACGCCCTATCTGCAGCCGGTGCATGTTGCCGGCGATGCGGGCTTGATCGGCCAGCTGTGCGACGTGGCGATCACCCGGCGCACCGCCAACAGCCTGCATGGCACGCTTGCCGAAAAGCGGGTGCTCGCTTGAACGCCAGGCGACGCGATACCACGACCCTGGAGTTTCCCGACAACAAGCTTCTCGCCGCCTTGGGCGGGCCGCACGCCCGCCATTTCGCGCGGCTGGAGCAGAGGCTCAATATCGGCATCGACATGCGCGGCAACCTGGTGGCGATCGACGGCAAGGAACGCGAACGCGCCGGCGCCATCCTGCGCGCGCTCTATACGCGGCTGGAAGCGGGCGAAAGCATCACCCAGGCCGAAGTGGATGCCGAAATCCGCTTCACCGACGGGGCGCGCGCCAATGCGCCGGGCGCGATCAAGACCTCCTCGTCGCGGGCGGTGCGTCCCCGCTCTCCGGCGCAGGCCGCCTATCTGGAGATGATGCGCCAATGCCCGCTGGTGTTCGGCATCGGGCCAGCCGGCACCGGCAAGACCTATCTCGCCGCCGCCTTCGCCGCCCATATGCTGCATGAAAGACGGGTGGACCGGCTGATCCTGTCGCGCCCGGCGCTGGAAGCGGGCGAGCGGCTGGGCTTTCTGCCCGGCGACCTGAAAGAGAAGATCGATCCCTATTTGCGTCCGCTTTATGACGCGCTGTTCGACGTGTTGGGCGAGGCGGCGAGCCGGCTGATGGAGCAGGGTGTGATCGAGGTGGCGCCCTTGGCCTTCATGCGCGGGCGGACCCTGACGCGGGCCTTTGTGATCCTGGACGAGGCGCAGAACACCACGGCCGCGCAGATGAAAATGGCGCTGACCCGGCTGGGCGAGGACAGTCACATGGTGGTCACGGGCGATCCCTCCCAGAGCGATTTGCCGGGCGGCATGGCCATCGGCCTCAACGAGGCGCTGGATTTTCTCCAGGACGTGGAAGGCGTTGGCGTCTCCCGGTTCACCGAAAAGGACGTGGTGCGCCATCCGCTCGTCGCCCGCATCGTCGACGCCTACAATCGCCGCAACAAATAGCTATTATGCGCAAATCATGAGCGGGATCACGCTGGTGGTCGAAGAAGAGGGGTGGCGCTCGCATCGCGGGCTTCAGACGCGCCTGCGGCAGGCGGCCGAAGCCGCGCGCAAGGCGGCAAGGCTGAAGGGCGCCTTCACCATTCTTCTGTCGGGCGACGACCGGCTCAAGGCGCTCAATCACGATTTCCGTGGGCTGAACAAGCCGACCAATGTCCTGTCCTTCCCAGGAGCGAATGGCCATGGCGGCGACATCGCCATCGCTTATGGCGTCACGGCGAAAGAAGCCTTGGCGGCGAAAAAGACATTCACCGACCATGCCGTCCATCTGGTGGTGCATGGCGTGTTGCATCTGGCCGGCTATGACCATGAACGCCCGAAAGACGCGAGCCTGATGGAGCCGCTGGAAGTGAAGATCCTGGCGCGGCTGGGCATCGCCGATCCCTACGGGACGGCGCCATGAACGACCATCCGATCAAGCGGCTGATCCAGAAGATCACCGGCCAGGACGCCGAGGCCGCCGCCATCCGCGAAAGCCTGGAGGAGGTGATCGAGGAGAGCGAACGGGAATCGCCCGACCTCTCGGCCCAGGAACGGGTGATGCTGGGCAATCTGTTGCGCCTGGGCGAACTGAAAGTGGCCGATGTGATGGCGCCGCGCGCCGAGATCGTGGCGGTGGACGAGACCATCGGCCTCGCCGAGCTGCTCAAGCTGTTCCGCGAGGCGCAGCACTCCCGCCTGCCGCTGTTCCGCGAGACCTTGGACGATCCCACCGGCCTGATCCATGTCAAGGATGTGCTGGGCCTGCTCGAGGCCGAGCCGGATGGCGCCTATTGCCTTTCGCCCAATGCCAAGATCACGTCCTTGCGGCGGCCGATACTGTTCGCCCCGCCGTCCATGCGCGCCCTGGACCTGCTGCTCAAGATGCAGGCCTCCCACACCCATCTGGCGCTGGTGATCGACGAATATGGCGGCACCGACGGACTTGTCTCCATCGAGGACATCATCGAGCAGATCGTGGGCGACATCTCTGACGAGCATGACGAAGTCACCGCGGCGCTGAAGCTCGATGGCGAGGGCTACATCGCGGACGCCCGCACCGACCTGGACGACTTCCGGAGCGAAACCGGGCACGACTTCCGGGTGGAAGATGGCGAGAACGCACCCGACATCGACAGCCTGGGCGGCCTGGTCGTCTCGCTGCTGGGCCGGGTGCCGCAGCGTGGCGAAATCGTCAATCATCCCGATGGCAGCGAATTCCAGGTGCTGGAAGCCGACCCGCGCCGGGTGCGCAAGCTGCGCGTCACCTTGCCCAAGCCGCGCAAGCCGGCATGACGCGTGTTGGCGCATGGATTTCCGGCCTGACCGGCTGGCGGCGGCTGCTGTTCGCGTTCGCGATGGGCGCTGCTTCGGCGACCGCGTTCGCGCCGCTCGAATTTTTTCCCGCTTTGCTTCTGGGCTACGGCGCGCTGGTGCTGCTGATGGATGGCGCGGAGCGTTGCAAAACGCCCCTGCGCCGCGCCGCCTTGGCCGGATGGGCCTTCTGCTTCGGCCAGTTTCTCGTCGGCTGGCACTGGATCGGCTATGCCTTCCTGGTCGATCCCAGCAATCATCTCTGGCAGATGCCGTTCGCGCTGGTCAGCCTGACGGCGGGCCTGGCGCTGTACGGCGCGCTGGCCTGCGGGCTCGCCGCTGTGTTCTGGCGAAAGGGCACGGCCCGACTGTTCATCTTTGCCGTCGCGATGGCGGGCGCGGAATGGCTGCGCGGCCATCTGTTCACCGGCTTTCCCTGGAACCTTTCGGCCTATGGTTGGGGCCTGTCCTTGGAACTGCTCCAATCTGCCAGCTTGATGGGCGCCTATGGCCTGTCTTTCCTGACGATTCTCCTTGGCGCGAGCCTGGCTGATTCGTTTAACGGGCACTGGCGTGCGCCTTTGTGCATGGTCCTGCTGTTTGCCGGCCTCTGGTCCTTCGGCGTGTACCGCCTCGCAAATACACCCATGGCCGACGTTCCGGGTGTAGAGTTGCGGCTGGTACAACCGGATATTCCGCAGGCGGAGAAATATGTTCGCCGCCTGACGGTTCGCAACTGGCTGCGGTTGATCGACTTGAGCGCGCGCCCAGGAAAGCCGTCCATCATCATCTGGCCGGAGGCTGCCACCGGCTTAGTTGTCGTTGCGCGCGAGCCCGGCGCGCTGGAGGAGATCGGCCTGTTCACGGCGCGCGGCCAGACCATCATCACCGGCTCCGACCGCGTCGCCCCGGACGGTGCGCGCCTCACCGCCTATAACAGCCTCTATCTTTTTGGGCCCCACGGCGCGCTTCCCGAGGTCTACGACAAATTCCACCTGGTGCCCTTCGGCGAATATGTGCCGTTTGCGGGGATATTGAACAGTATCGGCATCACTCAACTGACCGTGGGCGGGGGCTTCAGTTCCGGCGACCATCCTCACCTGCTGAGAGCTGAGGGCGCTCCGCCGGTGAGTCCGCTGATATGTTACGAGGTCATCTTTCCCCATGAAGTGACCGACGCACACGCGCCGCGGCCGGGATGGTTCGTTAACATCACCGACGATTCCTGGTTCGGTCCCTGGGCGGGGCCAGAGCAGCATTTCCTCACGGCGCGTGTGCGCGCGATCGAGGAAGGCTTGCCGATCGTGCGTGATGCCAACACGGGCATCACGGGCGTGATCGACGGCAACGGACGCGTGCGCGCCGAACTTGGGCTGAATAGATTGGGAATAGTTGATGCAACTCTTCCTGCTGCACTGCGACCGACATTTTACGCGCGCTTCGGCGACCTCATTTTCCTGCTCTTTTTGGTTACCGCTTCATTCGTCAGTTTCTTAACGCCACGCATGTAACTCCCCTGCGGCGAATTAAATGTTTTCGTCGCACGATAGATGGGGCAAGTTCCGGCCCGGCCATAATAACTGTTGAGTAAGATGCCAAAGAAGCAAGCCAATCCCATTGATGTGCAGGTGGGCAATCGCGTCCGCATCCGACGCATGCTGATCGGCATGAGCCAGGAACGTCTCGGCGATCTGCTGGGCCTGACATTTCAACAAGTCCAGAAGTATGAGAAAGGCGTCAACCGCATTGGCGCCGGGCGGCTGTTTGAAGTCTCCCGGATTCTCAGTGTTCCGGTGGATTTCTTCTATGAAGGCCTGGCCACGAATATCCCGGCCGGCAACGATACGGACGCCGCCACCCCGCCGGTGATGGAATTCGTCTCCAGCGGCGAAGGGCTCCAGCTCAGCCTGGCCTTCATGAAGATCAGGGATGCCAAGGTGCGAAAGCGGGTGCTGGATCTGGTCAAGAGCCTGGCTGAGGAAGAAGACCAAAAGTGAGGAGCGGCGCGGCGAAGCCGCGCGGCGCACCTAACATGTCATGGCCGGCCTAGAGCCGGCCATCCACCTCGCAAGCGGCACCATGGATGGCCGGGTCAAGCCCGGCCATGACATAATTTGTTTGGAACGTGTCACTCAACTCTTAGGGCGCGAAGATTTTTCTTCCAGCCCCGACAGGCCTTCGCGCGATTTCAGGATCGCGTAAACGTCTTCGGGCGTGATCCCGCTCGCCGCCCACAGCACCGCCAGGTGATAGAGCACGTCGGCCGATTCCTTGGCGAGTTCGGTCTTGTCCTGCTTGATGGCGGCGATCACCGCCTCGGTCGCTTCTTCGCCGAATTTCCTGGCGCACTTCTCCACGCCTGCCGCCAGCAGCTTGGCGGTGTAGGAGACATTGGGGTCCGCGGCCTTGCGCGCGGCGATGGTGGCAAACAGTCTGTCGAGGCCCTCGGTCATGAGCGCCTCCTAGCACGGGACGGAAAAATTCCGCATCGGGGCTTGCTATAGGCCTCACGGCAGAGTACTCTGTTCAATAGAGTGCAATAGCTGAGTAGAGTAGAAGCGCGTCTAACATCGTGTTCTCCTTTTTATTTCGCCAATGACTCTGCCCAACAGAGTAAACTACGGGAGCTCCCATGACCCTGTCCTCCGACCAGGCAACGGAAAGCCTGAAGGAAATCGACCGCACCGAGCGGCGCAGCGCGCAAGCCTATCGCTACGCCTATTCCAGCCCCTTCTTTGTGATGTGGGGCGTGATCTGGGTGGCCGGTTACGGCGGCAGCGATCTTTATCCGCATGATGCCGGATCGATCTGGATGGCGCTCACGGTCCTGGGCTTTCTCGGTAGCGTGGCGATCGGCCGGCAACGCGCGCGAATTGGCCAACAACATCCCGGAATGAATCGTTACGCCAGCTGGCGGTTCTTGGCGAGCTTCATCACCATGGGCTGCTTCGTCATGGCCACCTTTGCCCTCTTCGGCCATGCCGGCTGGAGACAGCAGGCCGCCTTCGTGCCGCTGCTCATTGCGATGTTCTACACCCTCGTCGGCCTCTGGGCAGGACTGCGCTTCGTGATAACGGGAATCGCGGTCGCGGTTCTCACGATGGGTGGCTTTTTCTTCCTGCCCGCCCATTTCCTTTTGTGGATGGCAGCGGTGGGCGGTGGCGCCCTGATCCTGGCCGGCCTGTGGATGAAGAAGATCTGATCATGAATCAGCCCGACAATCTCATTCACCAACCGGTGAGGCTGAAGATCATGGCGGCGCTCAAGGCCCTGCCTTTTGGCGGCCAAATCGAATTCGTGCGGCTGAAAGCGCTGACCGATGCCACCGAAGGCAATCTGGGCGCGCACATCCAGACCCTGGAACAGGCCGGCTATGTCGCGGTGGAAAAGGATTTCGCCGCCAACCGCCCGCGCACCCGCGTTGCCCTGACCCGTCAGGGCCTGCGTGCTTTCGAGGACTACGTCGCCTATCTGCGCGATATTATTCAGGACAAGCCATGATCCATTCATCGATGGGCGGCTTGCACATGATCGCGGCCCTGGCGGCGATTTTGCTCGGACTGGCCGTGACAATCTCGCCCAAAGGCAACGCCTCGCATCGTTTGATTGGTCTGGGCTATGCCTTTTGCATGCTGATGACAAACATCAGCGCGCTGATGGTTTATCACCTGACAGGTCATTTCAACCTCTTTCATGCCTTTGCCTTGCTGAGCCTGCTGTTGGTGCTGGCGGCGCTGTCGATGCCGATCGCGCGACCGCGCAATTGGGTTTTCCATCATGTCCACTTGATGGGCTGGTCCTATCTTGGCTTGCTGGCTGCCGCGATGAATGAAGTCGCAATCCGGCTGCCCATGCACGTCAACACGCCGTCGCGCACTCTGGCGGTGGCGCCGTGCTTTTCATGGCAACAGCGGCGGCGGGCGCACTCTTGCGTCCCCGCTGGGAACGGGCGGCGCTCAAGCTGGTCCCCGCAGGCAGGCGCTAGAGTCCAATTCTCGCCCGAATGTCGGCAGGTGTCGCGCCCGATTGCCTCATGCTCTCCAGGCTGACGGCGCCGTCGCGCTTGGAGAACTTCTTGCCGTTCTCGTCCAGCACCAGCGGGTGATGGGCATATTCGGGCTCCGGCAGGCCGAGCAGGGCCTGCAGCAGCCGCTGGATGTGGGTGGCGGCCAACAGGTCCTCGCCGCGGGTGATCAGCGAGATATGCTGATGGGCGTCGTCCACCACCACCGCCAGATGATAGGAGGTCGGCATGTCCTTGCGCGCGATCACGATATCGCCGAAGCGGTGGGGATCCACTGCATAGCGCAGGCCATGCTCGATGTAGGTGAGCGGCCCGGTCAGCGCCGCCGCCTTGGTCACGTCCAGCCTCAGCGCATGATTTTCGCCGTCTGCGATGCGGCGCATGCCTTCTTCCTGCGGCAATGCCTTGCAGGTGCCGGGATAGACCGGCCCATCCGGCCCATGCTGGGCCTCGCCGGCCAGCGCGATTTCGGCGGCGATCTCTGCGCGGGTACAGAAGCAGGGATAGACCAGCCCGCGCGCCTTCAGGTTCACCAGGGCCTCCACATAGGCTCCCATGCGGGTGGATTGCCGCAAGGAAGGTTCATCCCAGGACAGGCCCAGCCATTTCAGGTCATGAAAAATCGCCTGGATGAATTTGTCTCTGCTGCGACCCTTGTCGATATCCTCGATGCGCAAAAGAAAATCGTCGCCGCTCTGATAGGCCGTGATCGCGGCATAGGCATGACCCAGATGCAAAAGCCCGGTTGGACTGGGCGCGAACCTTGTGACAATCATTGGACTTCGAATTCCTCTGGCCGCGCGGACTCTCGCGAACGGGAACAGTCTAACATACCGATATGGCACTTTCCGGACCCACAAAGTCTCCTTCAAGGGCACCTGCCACCCATCTGGTCGTGCTGGTGCATGGCTATGGGGCCGATGGCCAAGACCTGATCGGCCTGGCGCAGCATTGGCAAAGCCTGTTGCCGGCGGTGGCTTTTGCCGCGCCCAACGCGCCAACGCGCGTTCCCGGCGGCGCGGGCTATCAGTGGTTTCCCATCTCGCGCATCGATCCGCATGAGATGCGCAAAGGTGTGGAGGCGGCGACACCCATGCTGGAAGACTATCTCGATGCCGAATTGGCGCGGCTTGGCCTGCCGCCCGAACGTCTTGCGCTGGTGGGCTTCAGCCAGGGCACCATGCTGTCGCTGCATCTGGGCCTCAGGCGCAAGATCAAGCCCGCTGCGATTGTGGGATTTTCGGGACTGCTGGCCGGAACACCGCCGGCCGATGGCGCGATCCCGCCGATTTTCCTCACCCATGGCGACAGCGATACCGTGATCCCGCCCCAGGCGATGTTCGTTGCGGCAACCCAGCTCGGCCTGGCGGGGGCGGCGGTGCAATGGCATCTGGCGCCCGGCATGGGCCATGGCATCGACCCGGAAGGGCTGGCCATTGCGGGACAGTTTCTCAGCCTGGCCTTCGGGGGACGGCTGAAAAACCAGGGTGAAATACGCTCCGTCTACAAACCGTCATGACGAATCGGCTAAGCTCTTGAGCAGGAAGGGGTCAAAGCCCTAAAACTGGCCCTAAAGTCGGTTCCGAAAGGAGACGTATCTTCACGATATTGGTCTTCGTCGCGTGCAAGCCATGTTAGCTGCGGCTGCCATTCCCAGGGCGGCCGCGGGCTCCCATTGTCCGGCGTTGGTGCTGAACGCCGACCACCGCCCGTTGAGCTATTACCCCCTGTCGCTGTGGTCCTGGCAGGACACGATCAAGGCGGTGTTCCTGGAACGGGTCACCATCCTGGAAGAATATGACCGGGTGGTGCATTCCGCCCGCTTTGAGATGCGGCTGCCCTCGGTGGTTTCGCTCAAGACCTATATCAGGCCGGCGCGCAAACCCGCCTTCACCCGGTTCAATGTCTTCCTGCGTGACCAGTTCGAATGCCAATATTGCGGCGATCCCAAGGACCTGACCTTCGATCATGTGGTCCCGCGCAGCAGGGGCGGCCGCACCACCTGGGAAAATGTCGTCACCGCCTGCAGCCCGTGCAATCTCACCAAAGGCGGGCGCATGCCCAACCAGGCCAAGATGCATCCGCGCATCCGCCCGCACCAGCCCACGGTGATTGAACTGCGCGAGCATGGGCGCAAGTTTCCGCCGAATTACTTGCACGAATCCTGGGCGGACTATCTGTATTGGGATTCGGAGTTGGAACCATAATCTCAACTGTCATGGCCCACCGGAGTGTGGGCCATCCAGTCGACAATTCGCACAACTGGAAAGTGAGGCGCTGGCTTCACCTGGATGGCCCGCAGTTGCGGGCCATGACAGCTAAATGCGTTCAGACAATTTTATCGCGATCCTACAACCGGCCTTGATCGCTTCGCTGAGCAGCTTGTACCCCGGCGCCTGTTCGGCGCCGTGGGCAATCGCGGTGTCGCGATGGGCGGCCTCGTCGGCGCGAAAGTCCGTGACCATGGATTTGAGGCCCTCGTCCTTGTTCTCCAAGGCTGCGATCTGCGACGCATAATGTTCGTCGATCGCTTCCTCCACCGCGGCGGTGCAGGCAAAAGCCGCCTTCTCGCCCATCGCGGCGGTGGCCGCGCCCAGCGCGAAGCCGGCGATGCGCCACACCGGTTCGAGTGCCGTGGGCCGTACCCGGCGCTCGTTCACCAGCCGGTCGAACGTCGTCAAATGCCGTTGTTCCTGGTCGGCCATGTGCTGAATGGTCTCGACACTGGCCGCCGCGCTCTTGCGATACTTGAGGACGGCAAGCTGGCCTTGGTAAATCCGCACCGCGCCATATTCGCCGGCATGATCCACCCGGATCATGGCTTCAATGTCGGGCGTCGTCCCGGGCGCCGGTGGTTTAGGCTTGCGTGGCATGCTTGCGGCTCAACAAAACTGCGCCCGTCCCTGCGATCAGGAACGACAGGATGGCATTGTATCCCGCCAGCGACAGGCCGAACAGGCTCCAGGTCACGGCATTGCAGCTTACCGGCGGCGACGGCGCGTTCGAGCCCAGCACATAGGCATGGGCGACGGTGCAACCTTGCGGTCCGGGCAGAAAGCCCCATTGCAAGCCCGCCTGATAGGCGCCGATCAGTCCCGACACGGTTATCAGCGCGGCAACCAGCCAGGCCAGGGCGCGGGTGTTGTTGCGCAAGAATGGTACAAGCGCGATGCCGATGATGGCGGCGGCGATATGCGGCCAGCGCTGCCAATGACACATTTCACACGGTGCCAGATGCACGACATATTGAAAGCCCAGCGCGCCCAGCAAAAGCGCAAGTGCGCCCGCGCCCATCATCCTTGCAATCTGTTCATCACGAATCATGACGGGAGAAAAAACTTTCGGGCCTTGCGCGAACTGCTGTACAAATATCGCCGATCTGGACAGCGCAGGCAAATATCACGTGTCATTGAACGTGTCATCGAAGAAGTCACAGCCTGTCCGCCATGAGTTGCTGAAAATAGACGGCCGGCTGCTGGAAGTGCGCGTTCGCCTCAATCCGCGCGCCCGGCGCATGATCGTAAGGGTCAATCCCGCCACGGGCGAGATCAGCGTCACCGCGCCGACGCGCCGCGGGCTGTCGGCGGCATTGGATTTCGCACGCGGTGAGCGGGAATGGATCGCGGGCCAGCTTGCCAAAGCGCCGGGACCGGTTCTGCTTTGCATCGGCGCGGAGATTCCGTTCCTGGGCCGGCCGCACCGGATTTGCGCGGCCAAGCGCGGGCCCGCGCCGGTCTGGGCGGAGGATGGCGTGATCTGGGTGCGCGGCGACGCGGCGCATGGCCCGCGCCGGGTGCTGGATTTCCTCAAGCGCGAGGCGCGCTCGGCGTTCGAGGCGCGCGTGCTGGCCCATGCCGCGCGGCTTGGCGTCAAGCCTTCGCGCATCACCGTGCGCGATACCGCCAGCCGCTGGGGCTCCTGCTCGACGGCGCGCGCGCTGTCCTTTTCCTGGCGGCTGATTCTCGCGCCCGCTTTTGTGATGGATTATGTGGTGGCGCATGAAGTCGCCCATCTGCGCGAAATGAATCACAGCCCGCGCTTCTGGGCGCAGGTGAAAAGCCTGGTGCCCGAACTGAACACGGCGCAGGCCTGGCTCAGGACCAACGGCCGCGATCTGCAGCGGTATGGGGTGAAAGCGTAGAGCTCCCGCGATTGTCATTCCCGGCCGAGCGAAGCGTTAGCTTCGCGAGGGGAAGGGAACCCAGGTGTTTGACAACATCACGGTAGCGACCACCTGGGTCGTTCGTACGCTGTCGCTATGGACCGCCTCGCCGGGGATGACACTAGAGCGGTTGTGCGCGGTTTACGTCCCGCCGAATAATCCATTCAGCAGTTTCTGGAACGTGTCGGGTTTAGACTTGTCGCCCTCCGTCGCCGGCGCCGTTTGATCCGGTGCAACGGGCTCAGCCGCATCCGCCATCTGCGCCATCCCCGCCAGCGGCCTGGCCGGCAGGCCCTGTTCGGCATCGCTCATGAAAGCATGGAAGATATTGGCCGGCAGGGTGCCGCCGGTCGCCTTGACCATCGGCGCATTGTTGTCATTGCCGATCCACACCCCGCACACCAGGTCGGCGGTGAAGCCGACAAACCAGGCGTCGTGGAAATCCTGGGTGGTGCCGGTCTTGCCGGCCGTGGGCCGGTCTTCCAGCCGCGCCGCCTTGCCGGTGCCGGTGGCGGTCACCTCCGTCATCAGCCGCGTCATCTGGGTATCGTCATCGGCGCTCATCACTGCCCCGATGGCGGGCGCGCGATGCTGATACAGGACATGTCCCGAGCGCGTCCTGATCCGCACCACGCCGAAAGGCTGAACGCCGTAGCCGCCGTTGGCGAAACTGGCATAGGCGCCTGTCAATTCCAGCGGCGTGACCCCGGACGTGCCCAGCGCCAGCGAGGCCACGGCCGAAAGCGGGGATACGATTCCCAGCCGGCGCGCCGTCTCCACCACGGCGCGCGGGCCCAGTTCCTGGGTGAGCTGGGCCGAGACGGAGTTGGAGGAATCCGCAAAGGCCTCGATCAGGGGGATGCGGCCCTTGAAATGGCCTTCGAAATCGGTGGGCTTCCAGCCATGAATGTCCACCGGTCCGTCATTGACCATTTCGTCGATGGTATGGCCGTGCTCCAGCGCGGTCAGATAGACGAAAGGCTTGAAGGCGCTGCCCGGCTGGCGCACCGCATCGGTGGCGCGGTTGAAGCCCGAGCCGCCATAATCCCTGCCGCCCACCATGGCGCGCACCGCGCCGTCGGGCGTCATTGCCACCAGCGCCGCCTGGCTGGCGTTGAATTTCGCCCCTTGCGCGGAAAGACCTTGCGCGATGGCGTTTTCGGCCATGGTCTGGGCGTCGAGATCGAAGCTGGTCTCGACAATGATCGGCTCGGAGGTGGCACCCACATAATCGTTCAGATGCGCCATGATCCAGTCGGCGAAGAAGCCGGAAGCCGGTGTGCCGTTGGCGCGCACCACCCGCGGCCGGGTGGACCCGGCCAGGTTCATGGTGTTGGCATCGATGAAGCCGGCCTCCTGCATCGCCGCCAGCACCAGGCGGGCGCGCTGAAGGCCCGCATCCATGTCGGAAAGAGGATTGAAACGCGCCGGCGCCTTGACGCTGCCCGCGATCATCGCGGCTTCGGTCAGGCTGAGTTCGCCGGCATGCTTGCCGAAGAATTTCTCGGACGCCGCCTCGATGCCGAAAACGCCGGCGCCGAAATAGACGCGGTTGAGATAGAGGGTGAGGATCTGGTTCTTGGAATAGCGCGACTCCAGATACAGCGCCAGCATGGCCTCCTGGAGCTTGCGGTCGAAGGTGCGGCTGGGACTGAGGAACAGGTTCTTGGCCAGCTGCTGGGTGATGGTGGAACCGCCCTGCACCACATGGCCGTTGAGCATGTTCTGGAAGGCGGCGCGTGTGAGACCGATCGGATCGATGCCGATATGGGAACGGAAGCGGCGGTCCTCGATGGCGATGAAGGCGTTGGGCACATAGTCGGGCAGGTCTTCTGCGCGCACCATCGCGCCTTGCGTCAGGCCCCGGCGCGCGATCAGCCGGCCATGGTCGTCCAGGATGGTGACGTCCTGCGACGGACCGCTGATCATCAGGTTGCGCACATCCGGCAGGCCCGAGAGAAAGTGGGAAAAGAACAGGCCGCCGAACATCAGGCCCCAGGCGGCCAGCATCACCAGCACATAGGGCCAGGTCGCCTTGCGCTTGGGCTTTGGCGCAGGCCGCGCCGCGCCGGGTCGCGCCGAGCCCGTTGAGAGCTTACGAGAGGCCGGCTTTGCGGGCTTTTTTCCCATGACCCTGTTCTAGGACCGATGGGTTAACGGCTGTTAAACAACCTTCCCAAAATGGGACGCAACCCTAGGCCGAGAGGCGATAGCCGCCGTCCTCGGTCAAAAGAATCTGCGCCCGCGCCGGATCTTGTTCGATCTTCTTGCGCAGCCGGTAGATGTGGGTTTCCAGCGTGTGGGTCGCCACCGCCGGGCCATAGCCCCATACCTCATGCAAAAGGATGTCGCGCGGCACGGTTCCGGCGCTGGCATGGAGGAACTTCAGGATATTGGTTTCCTTCTCGGTCAGCCGGACCTTGCGGCTTTCGGACTGAAGCAGCTTGGCGGAGGGATGGAAGGTATAGGGCCCGATCTTCACCGCGGTGCCGTCGCCCGAGCCTTGATGGGTGTTGAGCCCATGCAGCCGCGCCAGCAATGCGGAAAAGCGGAACGGCCGGGTGATGGATGGATGGCTGGTCTGGGTGTCGCCATCGCCCAACAGCAGAAGCGGGCAATTCATGCCCTGTTCGCGCAGGTCCACGGCAACGGCTTCGCCCAAGCCGATGATGGCAAACGCCAGGGGCTCGCGGGCGGCCAAGCGCGCCTCCTCGCCATTGCAAGCGGCAATGACGTCATAGCCTTCATTGTCGAGCTGCTCGACAAGGCTGGCGCGCAGGACGTCGTCACTTTCGGCCAAAAGGATTCGGGTCGGCATCGGTTCGAGAGGTTCGGGGTGAGCGAGATTAGCGTGGGAAACGGCGGCGCGGCAAATTTTGCCGCCCGCGCTGTCCGCGAGCGGATGAATTTCCAGCAATAGTGCGGAAAAATGCGGTAAAATTCTGGCGCGAAGCTTGCACCGCATTCGGGTGATGAGCGTCTACAGCCCCGAATATCATGCCATGGTCTTCTCGCCGTCTCCGGCGCAGGCCTCGGGAAATGCCACGGCTGCGCCAAGCAACAGCGGCGCGACCGCAAGCAACAGCGGCACCCAGAAAGAGGGCTTCTTCCATCACCTGCTGGACATCATCAATCCGCTGCAGCATCTGCCGGTGATCGGCACCATCTACCGGGCCATCACGGGCGAGCATATCGGCGCGGTGGAGAGGATCGCCGGCGATACGCTTTATGGCGGGCTTTGGGGCGCGGTGAGTTCCGTGGCCGATGTGGCCTTCGAAGGCCTTACCGGCAAAAGCGCCGAGGATACGGTGCTGGCCTGGTTCAAGAGCGACACAAGCACCAAGGTTGCCCAGATCACCGCACCCACCATCACCGCGACCCAGTCATTGCCCTCCGCCGAAACGCCCGCGCTGCCGTCCCCTGCGTCCGCCGAGGTTGCCTCCGCCCAGCCTGATAATTCCGCAAACAGCGCTGGAGCCCTGGCCTTTTCGGCGGCGCTGTCGGCCAAGGGCATCACCGGCGAGATGGCCACGCGCGCGCTTGCCGCCTATCGCCGCGCGCTGGCTCCGGTGCCGCAGGCGCCGGTTTTCGCCACCATCAACTGACGCTATATCTATCTAGCAATGAATCTCACGGTCACAATGGCCGCCGATGGCGCATGGCTTGACTGGGGCGCAGGGCTTCGCCGCGCCGCCATCGGGCCCGGCGGCATCGGCATCAAGGGCGGCGAAGGCGACGGCATCACGCCGCGCGGGCGCCTTCCGGTGCGGGAGATTTTTTATCGCGCCGACCGCATCGCCAAGCCGGTCACCACCCTGCCGCTGCGCGCCACGAAGCCGAGCGATGGCTGGTGCGACGCGCCGGACGATCCAAACTACAACTGCCTGGTGACGCTGCCCTATCCGGCCAGCGCCGAGACTTTGTGGCGCGACGACCATCTCTACGACCTGGTCGTGGTGCTGGGCTATAACGATGATCCGGTGGTGAAGGGCAAAGGCAGCGCCATCTTCCTGCATCTCGCGCGGCCGGATTTTTCCGCCACCCATGGCTGCGTGGCATTGGCGCATGACGACGCGCTGGCGGCAATTGCGCAGCTTCGGCCCGGCGATCAGGTTGTCATCGCGTGAGGCGCGCGGGCCCCAAAGATCGCCGTCCCCACCCGCACATGCGTCGCCCCGAACTTCACTGCCAGCTCAAAATCATCGCTCATGCCCATGCTGAGATTTGACAGCCCATTGTCGCGCGCGATCTTGGCCAGCAGCGCGAAATGGGGCGCGGCGTCATCCTCCAGCGGGGGAATGCACATCAACCCTTCCAACTTCAGCTCCAGCTTGCGGGCGTGAGCGATCAGGCCGGCCGCCTCGCGGGGAGCGATGCCGGCCTTTTGCGGCTCCTCTCCGGTATTGACCTGCAGGAACAGCGCCACGGATTTGCCGCTTCTGTCGCGCTCCTCCGCCAATGCATCGGCAAGCTTGACGCGGTCCAGTGTCTGGATGCAATCGAACAGCGTGACCGCGTCCTTGACCTTGTTGGTCTGCAGCGGCCCGATTAGATGCAATTCCAGGTCGGGGAATTCGGCTTTCAATTGCGGAAACTTGGCTTGGGCTTCCTGCACCCGGTTCTCGCCGAACAGGCGTTGGCCGGCGCTCAGCGCCTCGCGGATGCCTGCTTCGGGCACGGTCTTGGACACCGCCACCAGATGAGTCGCCGAGGCCGGCTTGATCGCGGCCTTTCGCGCCGTCTGGATGCGCGCCAGAATGGCGGCGAGATTTTCAGCAATCGTCATGACCGCGAACCTATCAACCCGGCAACTTGGTCTCAATGCGCTGCGACGCAGCGCGGGGGGCCTCAATCCGGCCATGCCTTTGGTCCTGATGACCGATGACCGCGCGGCGGACTGGGCGGCTGCCGCAAGACGCCTGCCGCGCGGCTCCGTCGTGGTGGTGCGCGCCAGACAGGCCACGCGCCGCCTTGCCCTGGCGGAAGAACTCCACGGGCTTGCGCCGCTGTTGATCGCCGATGATCCGGTCCTGGCCCAAAGCATCGGTGCCGCCGGCCTGCATCTGCCGGAACGGCGCATGAAAGAGGCGCTTCACTGGCGCGCGCGCCATCCCCATTGGATCATCACCTCGTCGGCCCATTCGCTGAAGGCGCTGATGGGCGCTCATGTGCTGGATGCGGTGTTTTTGTCGCCGGTCTTCGCCACCGCCAGCCACGCGTGCGCAAAGCCGCTCACGCCCGCGCGCGCCGCTTTCATCGCCGCGCGTGCCCCGGTTGCGGTCTATGCGCTCGGCGGCGTCACCGCCCAAAATGCCAGGCTGTTGGCGCCCGCCTTCGGCGGTATCGCGGCGATCAATTCACTCTTGTGATGTCTTCAAGTTCACATGCAGATAAAAGGCGTCGAGCTTCAGCTGCGGCAGGCCGTTAAAGAACGTGCCGCTGCCGCGTGAATAGGCCAGACGCTGCCAGCCGGTGCTGATGCTGGCGCTGCTGCTCGCCGCATAGCCCAGGGATGCTTCCAACCCGTTCTGCGCCAGGCGCGGCGCCCCAGGCACGGCATCGGCGATGCCGGTGCCATATTCCAGGCCGGCCATCCATTGGCGATAGCTCACCGCCGTCGAGACAAACCCTCCCCGCGTCGTTCCGCCCTGGAACGATTGGTTGATGTTGAAGGCATGGGCGTTGCTCTGCCGCCAGGAACCGCCCGCGGACAGGGTGAGATCATCGGTCAGGGGATAGTCGGCTTTGACGCCCGCGCCCAGGTCGCTGACGCCTTCCTGCCCTGCCAGCTTGTGTTCGGCGCGGCCTTCGGCAAAGGCGCCATAGGCGGTGAGCGAGGCCGGCCCCAGATCGGTCTCATAGCGGATGGCGCCTTCCCAGATATCGACCTGCCGGCCCGGCAGGTGCGGGCCGGCATTCAGGAAGGGAAGCTCCTTGGCTTCGGTGGGCGCGAAGGACAGCGCCAGCTGCACGCCAAGCAGCGACGGGCTGGTATAGGCGAACTTGGCATAGTTCGAGGATGCGCCCACCTCGTTGCGAAGGGCGAACAGGCCGTTCACCGGCCGGTGACTGGCGGGATCGCGGTAAAAGCTGGTGCGCGGATCGTCCAGCGACACGCCCGGATCCACTTTCGGCCCGCTGGCTGCCAGGTCATAACCCGCGCCATCGGTGATGCCCACTTCCAGCTTGCCCAGCCCGGTGCGCAGCTCGCCCGCCAGCCGCTCAATGACATCGCCGTCATATCGGCCGCGCGACAGCGGGTCTTCCGCGGCAAAAGTGCCGCCCAGGGACAGGCCCAGCCCGCTGTCATAGTCGCGCCTGATTTCCGGCATCAGCCGCACATCGCCGCTGGCTTGCGCGCCGCTCCAGCCCGGCTGGTTGGGATTGAACAGCGCCCCGCCCGCTTCGCCGCCCAGCCTCAGTTCGGCATTGCCCAGCGGCCAGGAAAGAGGACGGAAAACCTGCCCCTCGGCACTCGGCGCAGCCAGCGCGGCCGAGCCAAGAATCGCCAACAACACCGCCTTACCAACTCGCAATGGGCAGGCTCGCACCGGGGTATCCCTTAAGTCCTTCCGAGATAAGCCAAACTTGGGGCTCGCGCGCAAGCCGGTGCCGTTGCGCCCACCCCGGCCCGCCGTTATAAGCCCTTCCATGGCGCCCCTTGAGGCCGCCCCTTTTAGGGAAAAGTCCTGAAGATGCGCGTACTGCCTGCCTTGTTGTTTGCGCTGGTCCTGGCTGGTTGCGGTTCCGACGACGGCACAAAGGAGATGGACACCGGCACAAGCTCCATCGCCAGCGGCTCGACCCGCATGACCTTGGGGGTGAATTCTTATCTCTGGCACGCCTCGCTCGACACGCTGTCCTTCCTGCCGCTGGTATCGGCTGATCCCTTTGGTGGAGTGATCATTTCGGAATGGTATGTCGCGCCCAACAGCCCCGATGAGCGGCTGAAGGTGACCATCTACATCATGGACCGCGCGCTGCGCGCCGATGCGCTCAAGGTGGTGGTGTTCCGCCAGGTGCGCGCCGGCAATGTCTGGCAGGATTCCACGCCCAGTCCCGACACCGCGCACAAGCTGGAAGATTCCATCCTGACCCGCGCCCGCGAGCTGCGCCTGGCCACGCTCGGCCAGAACGGCTGAGGCGCCCATGGCGCGTTACAACGCCAAGGAATCCGAGAAACACTGGCAGTCGCAGTGGGACGCGCGCGCGCTGTTCGCCACGCCGGCGCACTCTGACAAGCCCAAATGCTATGTGCTGGAGATGTTCCCCTATCCCAGTGGGCGCATCCATATGGGCCATGTGCGCAATTACACCATGGGCGATGTGATCGCCCGCTTCCGCCGCGCCCAAGGCTATAATGTGCTTCATCCCATGGGATGGGACGCCTTCGGCCTGCCGGCGGAAAATGCGGCGCGCGACAAGGGTGTGTCCCCGCGCGACTGGACCTATGAAAACATCGCCGCCATGCGCGAGCAGCTCAAGATGATGGGCCTGTCGCTGGACTGGGCGCGCGAGTTCGCCACCTGCGATCCGGCCTATTATCACCAGCAGCAGAAGCTGTTCCTGGATTTCTATCAGGCGGGGTTCGTGCATCGCAACGAAGCCGATGTGAACTGGGACCCGGTGGACATGACCGTGCTCGCCAACGAGCAGGTGATCGACGGACGCGGCTGGCGCTCGGGCGCGGTGGTGGAACGGCGCAAGCTGTCGCAATGGTTCTTCCGCATCACCCAGTTCGCCGAGGAATTGCTGACGGGGCTGGACACCCTCGACCGCTGGCCGGAAAAAGTGCGGCTGATGCAAAGGAACTGGATCGGCAAGAGCGAAGGCCTGCGCTTCCAGTTCACCCTGTCGGATGGCGAAAGACTGGACGTCTTCACCACCAGGCCCGACACCTTGTTCGGCGCCTCCTTCGTGGCGCTGTCGCCGGAACATCCCCTGGCGCTGGAGCTGGCCAAGAAAGACGCCAAACTCGCCGCCTTCATCGAGGAATGCCGCCATATCGGCACCGCCGAGGCCGATATCGAAAAGGCCGAGAAAAAAGGTTTTGACACCGGCCTGACCGCGGCACATCCGTTTGACGCGGGCTGGATGCTTCCGGTGGTGGTGGCCAATTTCGTGCTGATGGGTTACGGCACCGGCGCCATTTTCGGCTGCCCGGCGCATGACCAGCGCGACCTGGATTTCGCCCGCAAATACCATCTCAGCGTGACGCCGGTGGTGGTGCCCGAGGGCGCCGATCCCAAGAGTTTCGACGTGGGGACCGAGGCCTATACCGGGCCTGGGCGGCTGGCCAATTCGCGCTTCCTCGATGGCATGACGGTGGAGGAAGCCAAGGCGGAAGTGGCCAGCAGGCTGGAAAAAGCCGGGATCGGCGAACGCACTGTCAACTACCGGCTGCGCGACTGGCTGGTGTCGCGCCAGCGGCCCTGGGGCTGTCCCATCCCCATGATCCATTGCCCGAAGTGCGGCGTGGTGCCGGTGCCGAAGGACCAGCTGCCGGTGCTGTTGCCCGAGGCGATCAATTTCAAGGTCAAGGGCAATCCGCTGGATGCGGACACGGGTTGGAAGAACACAACTTGCCCATCTTGCAAGGGCCCGGCGGTGCGCGACACCGATACGCTGGATACCTTTGCCGATTCCTCCTGGTACTTCGCCCGCTTCACCAATCCGGATTTCGCCGAACCGGTGGACAGGGACGCGGCGAACTACTGGCTGCCGGTGGACCAGTATATCGGCGGCATCGAGCATGCGATCCTGCATCTGCTGTATGCGCGCTATTTCACCCGCGCCATGTCCAAACTCGGCCTGGTCAAGGTGGCGGAACCTTTCG
>Ga0210386_10001178_pt1 | contig 23497 bp, 21 predicted proteins | sample IncBWH32OmetaG_FD_160091 | JGI IMG/M metagenome (GOLD analysis project Ga0210386, IMG submission 160091) | Forest soil microbial communities from Barre Woods Harvard Forest LTER site, Petersham, Massachusetts, United States - Inc-BW-H-32-O ...
CCGGCACCTCGGATGTTGGGGGAGTTGCCGGGATTCGTCGCGGATATGGACGCGGCGGGGCCGTGGCAGCCCGTGCCGATCCTGCTGGCTATGGCAGAGCCGAACGGGCCGGTGGAGCATGGGTTCTTCCAGCAGCTCATGGTGCGGTGGGAGGCGGGGCTGTGCGCGGCGGGGACGCTGGATGGCGTGTACTGTGTGATGCATGGCGCTGGGCTGACTACGTTGGATCATGATCCTGAAGGCACCATCCTGACGATGGTGCGCGAGATTGTCGGGCCGGACGTGCCGGTGGTGGCGAGCTACGACCTGCATGCCAATGTCGCGCCGGCGGATGTGGAAACGATCAACGCCTTCATCGGCTACCGCACCAATCCGCATTTGGATATGCGGGAGCGGGGGATCGAATCGGCGCAGGTGCTGCGCAAGCTGATTGGCGGAATGAAGACCTGTCTGGCACGGAACCGCCTGCCGATTGTTCCACCAACGGTCACGCAGCTCACGGGCAAGGATGCGACGCAACGGCCGTATGGGGAGCTGATTGATCTGGGGCAGGAACGGATGCGGCAGGCGCCGTATGCGGGACGTGTGGTGAATGTCTCGGTGATGGGCGGGTTTGCGTTCGCTGATACGCCGTTCAATGGGCTGACGGTGGTGGTGACGGCAACGGATGCCGACGCGGCGAACCGCCTGGCGCGCGAAATTGCCGCGGCCGGATGGGCGCGGCGGGAGCGGTTCCGGCCGCGGCTGACGGCGCTGGAGGACGCCGTAGCGCTGGCGCTGGGCACGGCAGACCAGACGAAAGCAGCGCTGATCTTCGCTGATGTCGCCGACAATCCAGGCGGTGGCGGACGGGGCACCACCATGTGGATCCTGGACGCGTTCCTGCAGGCGGGCGTGCGAAACGCCCTGGTTGGTGTCATCCACGACCCAGCACTTGCGGCGGAAGCACACGCGCTGGGCGAAGGCGCAGGTTTCACCGCGCAGTTCAACCGCCATGGCGGCGATGAATTCTCCCAGCCGTTCAGCGCCTCTGCGACCGTGCGTTGCCTGCGCGATGGCACAATGCGTGGCCGCCGCGGGATCTACGCCGACAATACGCTGACACTTGGTCCCTCCGCGGCACTCGACCTTGATGGCGTTATCGTGGTGGTGTCGTCGCAGCGCTACCAATGCGCAGATCCGATCTTCTTCGAGGCGTTCGGACTCGACATATCCGCCGCACGGGTCGTGGTGGTGAAGTCGCGCGGACATTTCCGCGGTGGCTTCGACGAATTCTTCCGCCACGAGCAGGTGATCGAGGTGGACGCACCCGGCCTGACCAGCCCGATCCTGTCGCGCTTCCCGTGGAAGCACATGCCCCGGCCGGTCTTGCCGATTGACGACCATGCCGAATGGAGCCCGTCATGACCTTGGATGATTTGCCGACGCCCTGCCTGGTGCTGGATCGCTCGATCCTGAAGCGCAACATCGCCGCCATGGCGGCAGCGCTGGAGCGTCACAAGGTGCCGCTGCGGCCGCATATGAAAACGGCAAAATCCATCGACGTGGCACGGTTGGCCATGGAGGGTCGGCACAGCGGCATTACCGTCTCCACTCTGGCGGAAGCTGAATATTTCGCCGCGCACGACATCACCGACATTCTCTACGCCGTCGGTATCGTGCCACAGAAGCTGGACCAGGTCGCCAAACTGAACGACGCCGGCGCCGAGGTCATCGTGCTGACCGACGACCTTGACGCCGCGGGAGCTATCGCCGCGCATTCACGTCCGCCTCGGGTCTTGATCGAGATCGACACTGGTGAATCGCGCGGCGGCGTCACGCCGGACAGCGCCATGCTGCTGGCGATCGCCGATCGGCTGGGCGTGAACCTGGCCGGCGTCATGACGCATGCCGGCCACAGCTACAGCGGACGCAGTGTCAATGACATGGTACGGATCGCCGAGACAGAACGCGCCGGCGTGGTGCGGGCCGCGGAGCGATTGCATGCTGCGGGCTTTCATGCGCCGATCGTGTCGATGGGCAGTTCGCCGACGGCACTGCATGCGGCATCCCTCGACGGCATCACGGAAGTGCGTGCCGGCGTCTACATGTTCGGCGATCTGTTCCAGTCCGAGATCTTCACCCACGCCATTGACGATATCGCGCTGACGGTGCTCACCAGCGTGATTGGCCGACGCACAGGCAAGGTACTGGTCGATGCCGGTGGATTGGCACTATCGAAGGATCGCAGCACGGAAGCGGCACCGAAGGACTATGGCTTCGGACTGGCGCTTGACCGGCTGGGCGAGCGTACGTTCGGCGAAGCAATCGTGCGTCGCGCTTATCAGGAGCATGGCGTGATCGATCTGGATCCAGCGCACCCTGTGACCCTGCCGGTCGGCGCGCGACTGCGTATCGCTCCCAACCACACCTGCATGACCGCCGCGGCGCATGATCGCTACCACGTGGTCGACGGCACCGACGAAGTCGTTGCGATCTGGCCCAGAGTGAACGGCTGGTAGCCGCCTACTGCCTCGCGCGCGTCACGCGCCACGCCCTTCACCCGCCAATCGCAGCAACTCCCGCACGCCGTCGCTGTCCAGGACGTCGATACGTCGCGCTAATGTAATCAGATCGTCGGCCTTTGCTTCCGGCATCACCCGCCCAAGGCAATCCCGTACTTTCACCAGATGGTCCGGCTCGCTGATCGGCGGTGATCCCCATATGCCGCGCGGGCCGTCGCAACGGGTGTGCACCACGCGGCCATCCGCCAGCTCCGCGCTGGCCTCGACATGCATCTGATCAAATCGCGCGGGTATCGCCGGATCCATCTTCAACGCGACCTTGTCGAGCAGGGCAAGGATCGGCGGTTCCTTGACGTTCGCGTCCGTAAAGGTATCGATGCCCACGCGCCCATCCAGCAGCGCGCGCGCCATCGTATATTGCAGGCTGAATTTGCCAGACAGGCCTGTCTCTGGAAACGGGCGATTGACGTATTGCATCACCGGCGAATGCAGCGTGATTGCGCGCACCGATGCCAGATCCGGGATCTGCTCATGCAGTGACAAACCTGCCGTAATGGCGAAATGCGTGCCGTATTGGCTGGGGAACATTTTCATCGCATAGCCAGGCTGTGCGATGCGATATGGTGGGCCAAAATTCAGCAGGTCATCCGGCTGGAACGTGTCACCAAAAAACACCGCGCCGTAGCCCTGATGCGTCTCGAACACGTTGGCATTGCCGGTGAAGCCTCGCGCGGCAAGCATCGCCGCCTCCAGTCCCAACATCGCCGCGTGGCCACAATGCGTCGATTTCGTCATCGTTCCGACGTTGGCAAGCAACCCGCCACAGCGCGAAGCAGCAATACCCAGCGCATGGGCCTGTGCCTTGGCATCCAGCCCCAGCACATGCCCCGCCGCGACCGCCGAGCCCAGCGGCCCCACCAGCCCCGGTGGGTGGAACCGCGCGCCGCCGTGTTCATACACATGGCCGGAATGCCGCGTCCAACCCTGAATCTCGATCCCCTTCACCAGCGCGGTGACGACATCGCGACCGCTCACGCGCTGCGTTTCCGCCAACGCCAGAATCGCGGGCAATGTGGTGGACAGCGCATGATTTGATGGCGTCCACATCGGCTCGAAGTCCAACACATGCATCGCCGCGCCATTCAGCGCCGCCGCACACGGAATCGCGGTGCGAAAACCGAAGCCGAGCGCGGTCGCATCATCCCGCGCCCCAAACCCGCGGTAGTGCTCGGCAAGAATGCGGACTGCCGCCTCCTCCGTGCCAGCAAGGGCAATCGCCAGCCCATCCAGCACGAGTTGCCGTGCCGCCGCAATCGCCTGCGGGGTCAGCGTTTCATAGCGCGTGGCGACAATCTTTTGGCTCAGCTCCGACGTGGTTCCCATCACCCGCTCCCCCTATGCGTCACAGCGCACCAGTGTCATCAACTCCCGCACGCCGTCAGCCGGCAGTTCGTCCAGCGATCCCGCCAGTGCCACACAGCGCTCGATCGCCTCGGGTGCCAACCGAACCGCGAGACAATCACGCACCTTGACCAAATGCTCCACAACCGGGATGGGAGGCTTTCCCCATACGCCGCGCGGCCCATCGCATCGCGCCTGCAACGTGCGACCATCCGTCAGCTCGACTGCTACATCGATATGCATGGTCTCGAACCGCGCCGGTATCTGCGGGTCCATGCGGAACTGGATTTTCGCCAGCAGTGCTTGGATATCGGCACGGCGCAACGTGCTGTCGGTAAATGTGCCAATGCCCACTTTGCCGTCCAGTAGTGCAGCCGCCAGCACATATTGGAAGCTGAACTTGCCAGATAGACCGGTCTCCGGCGCCGGCCGGTTCACGTACGGCATCACCGGCCCGGTCAAAGTCACCGCTCGGATCGCGACACGATCGCCAAGCTGCCGGTGCAGCTCCAGGCCCGCGGTAATCACAAAATGCGTGCCGAACTGACTGGGAAACATCTTAATCGCGTAGCCAGGTGACACCACGCGCCAGGGCGGTCCAAATTTCGTGAGTTCGTCCGGCCGATATGTGCCCTTGTAGAACGTGCCTGCATAGCCCTGCGGGGAGTCAAACGTTTCGGCATCGCCAGTGAACCCTTGGGCGGCCAACATCGTGGCTTCCAACCCGAGCGCTGCCGCCTGGCCGCAATGCGTCGACTTCGTCATGGTGCCTGCATTGCTGAACACCGATCCGGCGCGCGATGCAGCAATACCCAACGCGTGCTGTAGCTTCGAACCGTCCAATTTCAGCAGGTGCGACGCCACGACCGCTGCGCCCATCGGTCCGACCAGGCCCGGGGGATGGAACTGCAACTGTTCCGGAATGAACTGACCGGACGCCTCGCGCAGCCAGCCCTGGATTTCGATACCTTTCACCAGCGCCGCCAAAATCTCACGTCCCGACAGGCCGTGCGCTTCGCCCAACGCCAGCGCCACTGGCAAGGTGGTGGACAGCGCGTGGGTCGCGGGGCTCCACATCGGCTCGAAATCCAGCACGTGCATCGCCGCGCCATTCAGTGCCGCGGCGCGCACCGGATCGGTACGGAAACCGCCACCGATCGCACTTACCTCCGGCACCCCGCCCAAGCCGCGCATATGCGCGGCCAAGATCTGAATCGCCTTTTCCTTCGTGCCGGCGACCGCAACGGCCAGCCCATCCAACACGAGCCGCCGCGCCGCCACCAATGCCACCGCGCCGATGTCGTCATAGCGCGTCGCGGCAATTCGCTCCGCCAGCGTCGCTGTCAGCCCCATGGTCGGTTTCCTCGTTCGGCCACGCCATTGTGAGCGCACGGCCGGCAACCGCAAGTCACGGCAATTTCTGGGTATGCGCAATCTGGTCTATAGTTATCGGTAAATCAGAATGGCGTGGGAGGACGGCATGACCATCGCCGCGGGATTGGCGGACCGTATCGTCGGCGTCACCTACGAGTCATTGCCTGATGACGCGCTGCATTGGGCGCGCGTGGCAATCCTGGATACCGTCGGCGTGACCCTTGCCGGCGCGAGCGAGCCGTGCGCGCGCATCGCTGCACGTGTGCTGACCGGTGGCACGTCCACCGGGCCCAGCCTGATCTTCGGCACCGACCAGCGTGCGGCAGCACTGGATGCCGCGCTGATCAACGGCACCGCGTCACACGCATTGGACTTCGATGATTGCTCCAACACGCTCGGTGGCCATCCGTCCGCGCCGATCCTGCCGGCACTGTTCGCGCTGGCGGAGACACGCGATGTTGACGGGCGCGCCTTCATCGCCGCGTATATCGCGGGCTTCGAGGTCGAAGCGCGCATCTCGCGCGGCATCAACTTCCATCACTACGAAAAGGGCTGGCACCCGACCGCGACGATCGGTGTTTTCGGTTCCGCCGCTGCCTGCGCACATCTGCTGCGTCTGGCACCGGACCAAATCGCAATTGCGCTGGGGTTAGCCGCATCCTTTGCGTCCGGCCTCAAGGCCAACTTCGGGACCATGACGAAACCGCTGCATGTCGGTCATTGTTCGCGCAACGGACTGCTGGCGGCCTTGCTGGCGTCGGAGGGCTTTACCGCGAACCCAGGCGCACTCGAACACATGCAGGGGTTCCTGGAGGTGTTCAACGGCGCCGGCAACTACAACGCCGATGCCATCCTACGCGATTGGGCCCATCCGCTCGACATCACGCGGCCGGGCGTGGCGATCAAACAGTATCCGTGTTGTGGCAGCACCCACCCGGCGGTGGACGCGATGCTGGCATTGGTGCGCGAGCACGATATTTCACCCACCGACATCGAACGGGTGGATTCGTGGACCCATCCCCGTCGCCTCGCGCACACCAACCGTCCGGACCCGAACAGCGCGTTGGATGCCAAGTTCAGCGTGCAATATTGCCTCGCCCGCGCCGCGGTGAATCGCGAGGTGGTGCTGGCACATTTCGAGGGCGACGCCCATCGCGATCCGGAGGTACGTGCCATGCTGGCCCATGTGCACGCCGCCCCACACCCCGAAATGCCGATGGCCAGCACCGATCATTTCGGTGGCGAGGTACGCATCGCATTGAAGGACGGACGCACGCTCTCGCGCCGCGTCAGCCAGCCGATCGGTCGCGATTCCGACCACCCGCTGCCGCAGGATTTGCTGGAAGCCAAGTTCATCAATTGTGCGATGCGTGCTTTGTCGCCGGCCGCGGCGCAGGGTCTTCTCGCGCTGCTGCGCCATATCGACCAGATTGCCGGCATCCGCCAGATCATTGCGGCCATGCGGCCGCTGCGTCAGGCATGACGTCCATGCAGTTCGGGGTGTTCGACCATATGGATCGCGGCGCCGGCCCGCTCGATCAGTTCTATGCTGATCGGCTAGCGATCGTCGAACGCTATGACCGGGAAGGGTTCTACGGCTATCATGTCGCGGAGCATCACGCGACCCCGCTGGGCCTGTCGCCATCGCCCAGTGTCTACCTGTCCGCGGTCGCGCAACGCACGCGGCGCCTGCGCTTCGGCCCACTCGTTTACACGCTGCCACTCTATCATCCATTGCGGCTGATCGATGAGATCTGCATGCTGGATCAGATGAGCGGCGGCCGGCTGCTGTTGGGCGTCGGGCGCGGCATCTCGCCGATCGAGAATCGTTATTTCGGCCACGATCCGGCCGACACCGCGCTGATGTACGCCGAGGCTTTGGAGGTATTGCTGCGCGGCCTGACCACACAGGAGCTGACATTCGAAGGCCGGTATTATCAGTTTCGTGATGTGCCGATGGAACTGACACCGCTGCAGCGCCCGTTTCCACCGCTGTGGTACGGCATCGGTCGCCCAGATGGGACGGTGTGGGCTGCGCAACACAAGGTGAACATTGTCACCAACCTCAATGCCGACCTCACCCGCGCCATCACCGATCGCTACCGCACGGAATGGGCGGCACTCGGTCATCCGATCGAGACAATGCCCTTCCTCGGCAGCAACCGGCACATCGTGATGGCGGAGACCGACAGGGAAGCACTGGAGGCCGCGCGTCCCGCCTATCGCCAATGGCGCTCCAGCTTCCTGAAGCTTTGGGATCGCCACAACATGCAGCTGCCGAACCTGAATGCGCTGTTCCCCGAGGAATTCGACGAAGCCGAGGCCAGCGGCCGCGCGATCGCCGGCAGCCCGGCCAAGGTGCGCGATTTCCTGGCGCGTGACATCGCGGCGAGCGGGGTGAATTATCTGCTCTGCCGCTTCGCCTTCGGCAGCCTGAGCCGCACCGAGATCGAGCGCTCGATTGACCTGTTCACCCATCACGTCATGGCGGAGTTCACCCAGTGACCACACTCACCTTGCCGGCTGTGTTCATGCGGGGTGGCACCTCGAAGGCGGTGATCTTCCATCAACGCGACCTGCCGGCACGCGGCGAATGGGACAGGCTGTTCCTGGCGGCGATGGGTAGCCCCGATCCCTATGGCCGCCAGCTCAATGGCATGGGCGGCGGCATCTCCTCGCTGTCCAAGGTCTGCATCATCGCACCATCCGCGCGCAACGACGCCGATGTGGACTACACCTTTGCCCAGGTACAGATCCGCGAGGCACGCGTGGAGTATCGCGCCAATTGCGGCAACATGAGTGCGGCGATTGGCCCGTTCTCGGTTGACGAAGGGTTGGTGCGTGCCAAGGGTGCGACGGCGACGGTGCGCATCTACAACACCAACACGCAGAAGCTGATCCACGCGATGTTCCCGCTGCGTGATGGACGGGCGCGCTATGATGGCGATCTGGTGATTCCTGGCGTTGCCGGGTCCGGCGCACCGGTGCGATTGGATTTCATCTCGCCGGGCGGCGCGACAACGGGCAAGCTGCTGCCAACCGGGAAGCCGGTGGACATGCTGGACGTTCCCGGTGTTGGCAAGCTCGCGGCCTCAATGGTCGACGCCGCCAATGCAGGTGTCTTTCTGCGCGCCACCGATCTCGGTCTGATCGGGACTGAACTGCCGGAACAGCTCGATGCCAATACCGATTTGCTCGCGCGGCTTCAGGCGATCCGCCAATGTGCGGCGGTGGCGATGGGCATTGCGAGGGACCTGGATGAGGCGCGTAGCATTCCGGGCGTGCCGATGATCGGCTTTGTCGCGCCGTCCGCGGATGCGCCCACATTGACCGGCGAGTCGATCGCGAAAGCTGATGTCGATCTGACGGCGCGGTTCCTGTCGAATGGCCAGCCACACCGCGCCTTGCCATTGACCGCATCGCTTTGCACGGGCGTTGCCGCGCGCATCACGGGCACTCTGGTCGCGGACGCGTTGGCGCCCGGTGCGCAGAACCGAGACGCGATCCGCATCGGGATGCCATCAGGGATATTGGCCGTGGGCGCCTCCGTAGAGCAGACCGGGCCGGGCACCTGGGTGGCACAGCGCGGCTCGTTCTTCCGCACGACACGGCGGTTGTTCGACGGACGGATCTATCTCGAGCTGTAGGGCGTCTCTACCGCGTCAGCGCAACCAGATAGACGCACGGCACGCGCGCTGACGCATTGATATAGCTGCAATCGGCCGGCGGCCCGAGTGCCAGACAATCGCCACGGCGCAGCCGATGCGTCAGCGTGCCCTCGACAAACTCAAGTGCTCCCGACAGCACCCACACGCATTGCCCACGCAAGAAGGTGAACGCCGACTTCGGATAGTCGATCCGCGCACCAGGCGGCAGCTCGACTTGCACCAGCTCCGGCACGGCGCCCGGCAGTGATACGGATCGCCGCACGTAACCCGTTTCGGGATCAGTCCAACGGGCTTGCTGAGAGGCGCGCGACACCCGCCCGTCGCCGGTCGCATCCCCCTCCGTCCGCGCCAGCAGCATCGACAGTGTCAGCCCGAACGCACCGGACAAGCGACCCAGCAGCACCGCGGTCGGGCTCGCCTCGTTGCGCTCGATCTTGCTGATCATCGCGCGCGACACGCCGGAACGCGCTGCCAGATCGCCGATCGACCAGCCGCGGGCCTCCCGTTCGGTACGCAACCGCGCCGGCAGATAATCCGCTACCACGTCTGTGTCTTGCATAGCAGCCATATCGTCCACTATAGTGGACGCGCGCCGCAGCGTCCATGGAGGGTATGAATGCTGATCCGCGACGCGACCGAGGCCGACCTGCCGGGCATTTTGACGATCTACAATCACGTCATCGCCACCTCGAATGCGGTTTACACCGAAACGCCCTCTACGTTGGAGGATCGGCAGGCCTGGTTCGCTGCGCGGCGCGCCACCAACTTCCCGGTGCTGGTCGCGGACGACCGCGGCGTGCTGGGTTTCGCGAGCTTTGGTGATTTCCGTCCCTGGCCTGGCTATGCGCTCAGCGTCGAACACTCGGTCCATGTCAGTGCGATGGCGCGCGGTCGCGGCATCGGTACCGCATTGGTGCAACGCTTGATCGAAGAGGCGCAAACGCGCGGCAAGCATGTGATGATCGCCGGCATCGACGCGACCAACGCCGCCTCGATCGCGCTGCATCACAAGCTCGAGTTCACCGAAGTGGGCGTCCTGCGCGAGGTGGCACGCAAGTTCAGCACCTGGCTCGACCTGTTGTTCATGCAACGGATGCTATGACCATGCGCCAGATCCGGCTCAACGCCTTCGACATGGCGTGCATCGGCCATATCCAGCAGGGCTTGTGGACGCATCTGCGCGACCGTTCAACCGATTATCGGTCGCTCGATCATTGGGTCTCGCTCGCGCGCACGTTGGAACGTGGGCTGTTCGATGGGTTGTTCCTGGCCGACGTGCTGGGCGTCTACGACGTCTATGACGGCCGCCCCGATGCATCGCTACGCAACGCGGTGCAGGTACCGCTGGTCGATCCCGTTTTACTCATCCCGGCCATGGCGCATGCCACCACGCATTTGGGCTTCGGCGTCACCTGCAATCTTGCCTACGAACCGCCGTATCTGTTCGCGCGGCGCATGTCGTCGCTGGATCATCTCACCAACGGACGGATCGGTTGGAATATCGTCACCGGATATCTCGACAGTGCCGCGCGCGGCATGGGCTTCGATGCGCAGATGGCACATGATGACCGCTATGACCTGGCGGACGAATACATGCAGGCGGTTTATGCCTTGTGGGAGGGAAGCTGGCAGGACGATGCGGTGGTGAATGATCGCGCTGCTGGCATCTATACCGATCCGGCGCGCGTGCATCGCGTGCAACACGAAGGGCGGCAATACAAATTGGCGGCGGTCCATCTGTGCGAACCATCGCCGCAACGTACGCCAGTGTTGTATCAAGCCGGCGCGTCGGATCGCGGCCGCGCCTTCGCCGCGCGGCATGCGGAATGCGTGTTCGTCAACGGCAGCGGCAAGACCAATGTCGCGCGCCTGGTGGCCGACCTGCGCGCCCGCGCCACGCCGCGCCCGGTGCAAGTGTTCGTCGGTGCCACGGTCGTGGTCGGCCGCACGGAGCGTGAGGCACAAGACAAGTTGGCGGAGTATCGCCGGCACGCCTCGGTCGAAGGCGCGCTCGCGCACGCCGCGGCGTCACTCGGCATCGACTTCGCGAAATTCGATATGGACGAACCGATCGATGGCAGTGCGTCTCAGGCGATCCAATCCAATGTCGAGGCGATGGCGCGCGCGATCGGCTCTGGCTGGACCAAACGGCAATTGACCGAGCGATTCGTGCTGGGCAGCAGGCAACCGCCGATCACTGGCGATCCACAGCAGGTTGCTGACGCACTCCTGGCGTGGGTGACAGAGGGCGATGTCGACGGTTTCAACCTGTCACGCACCGTGGTGCCAGAATGCCTGGACGACTTTATCGACTTGGTCGTGCCCGTCCTGCAGGAACGCGGTGTCTATAAACGTGACTACACGCGCGGAACGTACCGCGAAAAGCTGTTCGGCTCCGCACGACTGGCCGCGCCGCATCCAGCAGCGGAATTTCGCCGCAGGTGATGGACGCGGTCTAACCACCACTCACCAGGTGGCACGCCACCTGGTGCCCCGGCACCGGTTGCGTCATCTGCGGTTCCTGTTCACGGCAGATCGGCATCACATGCGGGCAACGTGTGTGGAACCGGCATCCTGACGGCGGATGCAACGCGCTGGGGATATCCCCCGCGATCCTCTCGCGCCGCCGCCGCGCCACCGGATGCGATACCGGCACCGCCGCAATAAGCGCCTGCGTATAAGGATGCCGCGGCGCGACATACAGCGCGCGCTTGTCCGCGAGTTCGACAATCTTGCCCAGATACATCACGGCGACGCGGGTCGAAATATGCTTCACCACCCCCAGGTCATGCGCGATGAACAGATAGGTCAGCCCAAGTTCGGCCTGCAGGTCCTGCAGCAGGTTGACGATCTGCGCCTGAACCGAAACATCGAGCGCCGAGACCGGCTCGTCACACACGACGAATCGTGGATGCAGCACCAAGGCGCGTGCGATGCCGACGCGTTGGCGTTGGCCACCAGAGAACTCATGCGGATAGCGATCGCGCGCCCGCGCCGGCAAACCGACCAAAGAGAGCATTTTGGCCACGGTCTCGCGCGTCGCGGCATTCATCCGCGCACCATGGATCAGTAGCGGCTCGGCAATGATATCCTCAACCGTCATGCGCGGGTTCAATGCGCCGAACGGATCCTGAAAGATGATCTGCATGGCGCGACGCTGCTCGCGTAGCGCGTTGCCGGCGAGATCCGTGATGTCCTTGCCGTCGAACAGGATATTGCCGCCGGTCGGCTCCAGCAGCCGGATCAGCACGCGCCCGAGTGTGGACTTGCCGCAACCTGACTCGCCCACCAGGCCCAGCGTCTCCCCGGCTTCGATGCGCAACGCCACGTCGTCCACTGCGCGCAAGGCCAGTGTGGTGCGACGGAACATTGACCCGCCGGAGACTGGGTAATGTTTGGACAGCGCCGCCGCTTCCACCAAGACCGTCACGACGCGGCGAACTCCGCGGCGCGGATGCAAGCAGCGGTATGGGCGGTGTCGTAGATAGACAACTCAGGCAGCGATGCTGTGCATGCCGGCATCGCGTGGCGGCACCGCACGGCGAAGCGACAGCCTGGCGGGCGCCGCGCGGGATCGGGCAGGGTGCCTGGAATTGCCACTAGCCGCTCGGTCGCGTCTGTCAGTGAAGGAACGCACTCCAGCAAGCCCTGTGTGTAAGGATGCAGCGGGCGGTCGAACACGCGTGCCACCGGCGCTTCTTCCACCACGCGCCCGGCATACATCACCAGCACGCGGTCGGCGGTCTCGGCGATCACACCCATGTTGTGGGTGATGATCATGATCGCCATGCCCAATTCGTCGCGCAGGTCGAGCAGCAGATCGAGGATCTGCGCCTGGATGGTCACATCCAATGCCGTCGTCGGCTCATCGGCGATCAACAGCTTGGGCGTGCAGGCCAGCGCGATCGCGATCATCACCCGCTGGCGCTGGCCACCCGAGAGCTGATGCGGATAGTCGGTCATGCGGCGCGCGGCAGACGGAATACCGACCTTCTCCAGCATCTCGACCGCGCGGGCATAGATCGTGCGTTGCGGCAGGCGTTCATGCGCGCGGATCGTTTCCATGATCTGTTCACCGATGGTGAACACCGGGTTCAGCGAGGTCATCGGCTCCTGGAACACCATCGCGATGCCGGGGCCACGGATACGCTGCATGCGCGCATCAGCGAGCGCGGTTAGTTCCTGGCCGGCGAACCATACCGCACCGCCGGCGACGCGCGCGGGGGGCTGCGGCAGCAGGCCCATGATGGTGAGCGCGGTAACGGACTTGCCCGAGCCAGACTCACCGACGATGCCGAGAATTTCGCCTTCGTTCAGACTGAAGGTCACGTCCTCGACGGCGGTGATTTCGCCATGCGCCGTCTGGAACGCGGTGGTGAGGTTGCGGACTTCAAGCAGGCTCACGGTTGGATCCTCAACCTTGGATCCAGCACATCGCGCAGTCCGTCGCCCAGCAGGTTCAACCCCAACACCGTGATCATCAGCGCCAAGCCCGGGATTGCAATGATCCATGGCGCATCCACCATGTACTGACGGCCCTCGGCCATGATGTTGCCCCAGGTCGGCGTCGGTGGCACCGCGCCCACGCCCAGGAAGCTCAATGTCGCCTCGGTCAGCACGGCGTAGGCGAACAGGAAACTCAACTGCACGATCAGCGGCGCCATAGCATTCGGCAGGATATGCCGGCGCAGGATGCGCCAATGCCCCGCGCCGGCCGCAACGGCCGCTTGCACGTATTCCATCTCCCGCAACACGATGACGGAGGAGCGCACGATGCGCGCCGTGCGCGGCGTGTAGACGACGCCCAGGGCGATGATCACATCATTCAGCGACGGACCGAGCACCGCGGTAACCGCAATCGCCAGCAGCACGGCGGGGAATGCCATCAACGCGTCGTTGATGCGCATCACCACGTTGTCGATGCGGCGGAAGTAGCCGGCCGCCGCGCCGATCGCGGTGCCCAATATCGCGTTGATCGCCACGACTGAGACGCCGATGATCATCGAGAGCTGCGCACCCCAAATGACGCGCGAGTACAGGCTGCGGCCGAAATTGTCGGTGCCGAACAGATGATCCGGTGACGGCGGCAGAAACCGGTAGCGCATCGCCAGCCGATCCGGGTCGACATTGGTCAGCCATGGCGCCAGCAGCGCAATCAACAGCACGACAATGAACACCACGAAGCCGGTCATGAACAACCGATGGTGCCGCAGACGCCGCAGTGTCAGCACGGCAGGCGACAGGCGGCGCTCCGGCACGTCCTCGGCTGCGAGCGTTGCCTCAGGCGCCGTCATAGCGCACCCGCGGATCGAGGAAGGCGTAGCAGACGTCGACGCCGATATTCACCAACACCAGCAGCGCGGTGATGATCAGCAGGCCACCTTGCACCATTGGATAATCACGGTTCAGCACGGCCTGGGTCAGCAACTGGCCAACACCAGGGATGGAGAACAGCGTCTCGGTCACCACGGCGCCGGAGATCAGCAACGACACAATAATGCCGATTACCGTGACGATCGGGATCAATGCATTCGCCAGCGCGTGCTTGAGTACCACTTGTCGTCGCGGCAGACCCTTGGCCCGAGCGGTACGGATGTAGTCCTGTCGCAGTACCTCTAGCATCGTGGACCGCGTGATCCGCGCCAACAGTCCGGCCAGCAACAGCGCGAGCGAAATCGCCGGCATCGTCATGCTGGCCAGCCATCGCAGCGGATCGTCCGCCAGCGCGACATATCCCCCACTGGGCAGCCAGCCCAGGTCAACCGCGAACAGGATGATCATCAGCAGGCCGAGATAGAAGTTGGGCAGCGAGATGCCTATCATCGCGAAGATCATCGCCGCCTGATCCACCCAGGTGTTCTGCCGCAGCGCCGCCAACACGCCGGACGACAGGCCGATGATCAGCGTGATCACCAATGCATACAGCGACAGCCCGACTGTCACAGGCAGGCGGAACATCGTCGCCTGCAGCACCGGCTGTCCCAACAGCAGCGATCGCCCCAGATCGCCGTGCAGCAGGTTCACGTACCAGCGCACGAGTTGTGACATCAGTGGTTGGTCAAGTCCCAGGTCGTGGCGAATGTTCTCGATCTGCTGCGGCGTCGCGCTAAGGCCCGCGATCGCCGCCGCAGGATCACCTGGGATCAGGTGGATCATTGCGAAAGTGATCAGGCTGACGATCAGCAGGACCGGCAGTGCGCTGAGCAACCGCCGCAAGACGATGCCGATCATGCCAAACGAATCATGCGCAGCGTGGCGGCCTTATTTCTCGAACCACACGTTGAACATGCGTGGGATGCGGAAGGGCACAAAGCCTTTCACGTCGGACCTCGTTGCCTGGACCTTGGTAAAGGAGCCGAACGGCACGGCATACACTTTGTCCAATGTGAGCTGCTGCATGCGCACGAAAGCCGCCTGGCGTTCGGCCGCTGTCGGCAGGCTGTTCATGTCCTGCCAGGCCTTCAGCATTTCGGGATCGTCCTTGTCTCCTGGCGGCTTGTAGTTCGCGTGCGGGCTGACCAGGAACTGCATGGTGTCAAGCGCGCCCAGCGCAGGCTGCGTGCCCCAACCGGTGAAGAAGAAGTTCCAACCCTTGTCCGTGTTCAGGTCGAGCTGCACGGAAGTCGGCCAGTCCACCACCTTCATCTGCGCGTTGATGCCAATGGCCTGTAGCTCCTGCTGCATTACCAGCGCCGAATTGTACATCGGCGCGTAGTCCTTGTCGGTCAGCAGAACAACTGGCTCACCCTTGTAGCCAGACTCCGCCAGGTATTTCTTCGCCAACGCGGTGTCGTGCAGGTTGTAGGTGTTCTTACCAGTGTCGGTGTAGTCGGCCTGGTTCGGATACTGGAACCCGACATTCAGCTTGTAGTTGCCGTCCGACGCGGCATCCATGATCTCGTCCATGTCCAGCGCCGCCTGCACCGCCTTGCGGAACATCAGGTTGTCAGTTGGCACGTCGGAGGTATTCGGCAGCGCGATCTGAATCCACCAGTTGTTCAATGGCAGAATAGTGATTTTCGGATTCTTCTTGATGTCCGGCACCGACTTAGCCGGCACATCCTCAACGCCCTGCAACTCGCCGGTTTGCAGCCCGGCCACGCGCGCCTGGCCCTCGGTCACGATCCGGAACGTCACGGTATCGAAGCAGGCCTGCTTATAGCCGCCGAACCCGGTGCGCTGCTCGAAATGCTTGTTCGGCACATAACCCGCGAAGCGCTTCATCTTCACGTAGCTGCCGGGCACTGAATCGACCAGCTCATAGGGTCCAGTGCCGATCGTCTTCAATTGTTGCGGTGGATCGTTTTCATCTTCGGACGGGATGATCACGATCGGGATGCTGAACGACGACAGCCCCAGCAAGAAGGTCGGCTGCACCTTCTTCATGTGAATGACGAACGTGTCCTTATCCGGCGCGTCCCACCGATCCACGTTATCCAGCGCATTGCGCGCCAAGCCGATTTTGGCATAGCGATTGAAGCTCGCCACCACATCGGCCGACGTTAGTGGCTTGCCGTTGTGGAACGTCACGCCTGGCCGCAGCTTGAATGTATAGGTCATGTGGTCGGGGGCCTCGACCATCGAATCCGCCAGGTCGAGAATCGGGTTGAAATTCTCGTCGCGCGTCATCAGCGCTTCGAACATGTTCATCGCGACATTGCGCGTTGAAATGGTCGACGACGTCATCTGGTCCAGGCTGTTGACATTGGCTTCCTGGCCAAAGACGAAATCGCCGCCGACATGCGGGCATTTGAACGTTTCCGCGCCCGCGCCGGACGCAGCCAATACCATCCCTGCCAGCGCCGTGACGGCACCCAGCATCCCAGATCGCATGATAACACCCTTCCCGCACCCAGCGGCCGAGCCTGACCGCGTGCCTGGCAGCCTGACGGAGCCGTCCGGCCCGCGTCAAGCGACCGCCGCCGGCAATATTGCGGGGCGTCGGGCGCACTGCCCATGAGTTGCGCACGAGGTTGCGCGGGCGCCTGCCGGGCGGGCATAGTGCGGTCCGCTCGTTCTGGAGTTGTTCCGCGCTGCATGGATACCATCTTCAAAGGCGATGTCAGCACCGCCCGCGGGCGCGCGCTCGCGTGGGTGGATGCGCTGTTCGTTGACCATGCGATTTTCCGGCTGGTGTGGAGCAACCTCGCGCCCGTGACGCCGGGCCGGCTTTATCGCTGCAATCATCCTTTGCCGGCGCGTCTGGCGCGGCTCACCCGGCAGCTCGGCCTGAAAACGCTGATCAATCTGCGCGGGCCAACCGGCAACGGTTCCGACGCGTTGTCGCGCGCCGAAGCGGGCCGCCTTGGCCTCGACTTCATTGACATGTCGCTGGAAAGCCGCGGCGCGCCGCAGCGCGATCGCATCCTGCGACTGCACGACATCTTCCAGTCGATGCGCGCGCCCGCGCTGATGCATTGCAAATCGGGCGCCGACCGCGCCGGTCTCGCGGCCGGGTTGTTCGTGCTATTCGAGGGCGGTACCGCGCGTGAGGCGCTGCGCCAGTTGTCGCTGCGCTTCGGCCACGTGCGCCAGGCGAAGACCGGCATCCTGGACGCGTTCTTCCTGCACTATCAGCGCGAGGCGGAGGGGCGAAAACCCTTCCTGGACTGGGTGCGCGAGGATTACGATGAGGTGGCATTGCGCCGGACCTTCCGCGCCAACGGTCTGGCCAGCTTCATCAACGATTGGGTGCTGGCGCACGAATAGCCGGGGTGGTGATGGACGCGGCCGAGGTTCTGGAGACGCTGCCGATCACGGCTTGGCATGGTCCGTTCGAGGCGGTGGTGCGACAGCAGGCGCTGGCCGCGCTGGAAGGTGGCAAGGTGCTGGTGCTGCCAGACCTGGCGTTCGCGGTGAAACCGGAGGAAGCCGACTTGCTGCGCCCCGACGTGTCTGGCGCCGAGCGGAAGAATGTCAGCCTTGATCCCGTCACCGGGCAAATCGGCAATGCGGACCCGGGGTCCGCCTCACGTGTCGGTGCCATGATGCAACGCTTCGCCGACGATGCGATGCGGCTGCTGAACGATCTGCTACCGGGCTACGCGCCGATGCTGGAACGGGCGCGCACCAGTTTCCGCCCGACGGAGATCGCCGGGCGTGCGACCTCTCCCCGGCATGACGACCGCAGGTTGCATGTTGATGCGTTTCCAAGCCGCCCGCTGCGCGGCAAACGCATCCTGCGGTTGTTCTCCAATGTCGCGCCCGATGGCGCGCCGCGGTCCTGGCGTGTGGGTGAGCCGTTCGAAGCCTATGCGCAACGCTTTCTGCCGCGCACGCATTCGCCGCTGCCAGGCAGCGCGTGGCTACTGGCGCAGCTTGGGCTTACGAAAGGACAACGATCTCCTTACGACCATCTCATGTTGCACCTGCACGATCGCGGCAAGCTCGACGACGCGTATCAGGCTACCGGCCCACGTGCGGATGTAATGTTTTCGTCTGGAACAACCTGGCTGTGCTTCACCGATCAGGTCCTGCACGCGGCGATGGCAGGACATTGTGCTCTGGAGCAGACTTTTCATGTGCCGGTGGCAGCGATGGCCGATCCGGCAAGCACGCCATTGCGTGTTCTGGAGCGATTGGCCCATCGCACGCTTGTGTGAACCGATAAATCATCAATCGTTGCGCGACAGCGCCGTAAAAGGCAAAAACCAAGTGAAGTATCAATGCGGGAGACGCCGCCGTGACCGGAAATACGCACACGTGGGTCGGCGGCTCTGGATCGGGCGATAACGCCGACTATTGGTCCCCGACCGGTCTCCCGGCAGCGGCGGCGCCGCGATCGTCAATACCGGCCCGGTGCGGCTCACTGACTGGAAGTTCAATTCCAATACGCTCGACCTGAACGCCGGTACGCGACAGTTCATTACTTACCAGTCGGTAAGTAAAACGATATTCCTATTGTACGAGGTGCTGATCCCGGTGAAGCATCTGGTCAATGGCACGACGATCGCACAGATCCAGGTCGATACTGTCATCTACTGCCACGTTGAGCTTCCGGCGCATGACGTGGTGCTGGCGGCGGGACTGCCGGCGGAGCGCTATCTGGAGACCGGGGACCGGGCGAACTTTGCCAACGTGGGTGCGGTGGTGCGGCAGTTCTCCGGACTTCTCCGCCCGGGCATGGGAGGCACTCGGGTGCGCGTCGCTCGTCGTTACGGGAAGAGAACTGGCCGCAGCACGGTCGTTGATCAGCGGTATCGCGCAAGCAGCGTCGGCCGCTGCCTGAGAGACCAAGCCCGATCTACCGGGCGCACGCTGGTGGAGGGGGTTGGATTCGAACCAACGTAGGCGTGCGCCAACGGATTTACAGTCCGTCCCCTTTAGCCACTCGGGCACCCCTCCACGGAAGGGCGCTCTATTGCCAAACCCGGCCAGGATGTCAACGAAGCGCTTCGGGTTCTGACCTAACGGAGGCAGCCATATGCGTCGTGTGATCGTGGTGATTCTGGACGGATTGCGGCGCGATTTCATCGACCCGGTGCGGACGCCGCATCTGGCGCGCTTCGCCACGCGCGCCACGTCGTTCGCGGCCCACCGGTCCGTGTTCCCATCGGCGACGCGGTGTGTCTCGGCCACCTTTGCCACCGGATGCTATGCGGCACGGCACGGCCTGCAAGGGAACGCCGTAGCGCTGCTGGAGGACGGTGTGCTGGTCCCGCATGACGCCGGGCTGCCGGATTTCCTGCAGCACAAGCGGCGTGTGACCGGGTGTTCCTTGGCGGTGCCGACCCTGGCAGAGCGGCTGGCTCCGCACGGCGGCGCGGCGATCGTCAGCAATGTCTCGCCGGGTGCGGCCTACGCCCATGATCCGGACGGCTTCGGCCATCTGCACCACCGCGCCGGATCCTTTGCGCCAGGCCGCGTGCCCATTGGCCGTCTGCCGGTGACGCTGGATGCCACCGGCGATCGCATCGCCACGGACTATTTCATCGCCGAGGCATTGGGCGCGCGGCAGCCTGCGCTCGCGTTGTTGTGGTGCGCCGAGCCGGACCACATTCAGCACGACCAGCCGCTCGGATCACCCGCCCATCTCGCCGTACTGGCACAGGCAGACGCCCATGCCGGTGCGGTCATCGCCGCAGGCGATCGGCTGCGCGATGCCGGCGATGAGGTCCTGATGATGGTCGGCTCGGATCATGGGCATGAAACGGTTGCGGGCCTGGTCGACGTCGAAGGCGAGCTGATCGAAGCCGGGCTGAAGGCGGGTCGCGCGTCAACCGATGTGCTGGCACAGTCAAATGGTACCTCGACACTGATCTATCTGGCGCCAACCCACGCGGCGATGCGACCAGAACTCGAAGAGTTCCTGCGCACCCGCGACTGGGCGGGCCTCGTACTGACCACCGACGAACTCGCGTCGGTCGGCCAGACGTCGGACAACGCATTGGCCTTTGCCGTATCGCTGCGAGCAAGTGATGCAACGAACCAGTACGGTATTCCCGGCTCTGCGCTGGCGGCCTTGCCGCGCGGTGGGGAGGCACATCCGGTCGGCGCCGGCCAGCACGGCGGGCTGGCTGCGTTCGAGCAATCGCCGTTCCTGATGGTCGAGGGTGACGGTTTCTCCCGCGGATCGGTACGGACGGCACCGAGCCGCATCGTCGATGTGGCGCCGACCATCCTGGCGCATCTGCGCGTGCCGGCGGCGGGCATGGACGGGAACCCGTTGCAGGTCTTGCCTGGGCAGGTATAGGGCCCCGCGCTATACGACCCTCATGAAGCCACCACATTCCAACCGGCCCAGCGGGTCCGGTCATGGTCCGTCCCCTCGCGGCTCTGGCCAGGGACAGGGGCGCCCCTTTGGGGGAGGCGCGCAGCGCGGCCCGCAGCAGCAGAGCCGGCCTTGGGGTCAGGGGGCGCGCGATGACCGGCCGCGCCCGGACGGTCCGCGCTCTGACGGTCCGCGCTCTGACGGCCCGAGACCGGAGGGGCCGCGTCGGGACGGCCCGAGGCCGCAGGGCGGAACGGGCCAGGGCAAACCATTCCAGGGCAAACCATTCCAGGCCAAACCATTCCAGGCCAAACCGCTCCACGGCAAACCGCTCCACGGCAAACCGCTTCAGGGCCGGCCAAATCAGGGCGAGCACAGTGGCGGCGCACCGCGCCCGTTCCACGCCCCCCGCAATGATCGCCCGCAGCAGCGGCCGGCACAGACCGCGGATACACCGCGCGGCACCATCTGGCTTTATGGCCAGCATGCGGTGGCGGCGGCGCTGGCCAATCCGGCACGTCGGCTGCGGCGCCTGGTCATCACCGAAGAGGCCGAGGCCAATCTCACGCCACGGCTGCCGCAGCCGTGGCCGCTACAGCCGGAGCGGGTCGATCGCGGCCGGTTGGACCAGCTGCTGGGCCGCGACGTCGCGCATCAGGGCGTGGCACTGCTGGCCGATCCTCTGGCCCCACCGAGCCTGCAATCCGTGCTGGAGCGTCCAGGTCCGCTGGTGGTGCTGGATCAGGTGACCGACCCGCGCAATGTCGGTGCCATCCTGAGGTCGGCCGCAGCGTTCGCCGTCGCCGGTGTGATCACCCAGGACCGCAACGCCCCAGAGGAAACGGGCGCTCTGGCCAAGGCCGCGTCCGGCGCGCTGGAAAGCATGCCGCTGCTTCGGGCGGTCAACATTGCCCGCACGCTGATCGCGCTGAAGGCCGCGAACTGCTGGGTCGTGGGGCTGGACGCCGAAGGCAAGGCGCCACTTTCTGGACCCGCTCTGGGGGATCGGCGGATCGTGCTGGTCTTGGGCGCCGAGGGCGAGGGTCTGCGCCGGTTGACGCGCGAGACCTGTGACGAGCTCGCAGCACTCACGATGCCTGGGGCAATGGAAAGCCTGAACGTTTCCGCGGCCGCGGCCGTGGCGCTATATGAACTGGCGAGGCGGGCGTGATGCATTACGACCCTCTCGGCACCGCAGCATGGCTGCACGCCAAGCGTCAGCGACGCGAGATTATCGCGCCATTGGCCGCCGGGATTGCCCCAAGAACAGAGGCCGACGCAGCCGCTGCCCAACGCGCCCTGGCGCAACATGTCGGAGCGGAGCCGCCCGGCGGGTTCAAGATCGGCGCCACCGCCCGACGGATGCAGGAGTATCTCGGCCTCAGCGGTCCCGCCGCGGGATTCATGGCCATCGGTGGGCTGCACAACAGTGGCGCGACCCTGCGTTTTGCGGATTTTGTGCATCCAGGCATGGAGTGCGAGTTGGCCGTGCGTCTCGGCCGCGACCTGCTACCAGGCCCCTGCTCCATGGAGCAGGCAGCAGACGCGGTGGGGGACCTCTTCGCCGGGATCGAAATCGTCGAGAACCGCTACTCCGACTGGGCGGAAGTCGGCGTCTCCACGATGGTCGCCGATCAGATGTTCCACGCCGCCGCTGTCTTGGGCGAGCCAGGGGCGGCAGACTGGCGGGCGCTCGACGTTGCGGCCCTGCCCGGGCGCATCACTGTTGATGGGCACGTGCGTGGCGAGGGCATCGGCGCCGACCTGATGGGGCACCCGTTCAATTGCCTGGCCTGGCTGGCGGCTTCAACGGTGGTTGCGGCGTTTGGCGGACTGAAGGTGGGCCAAGTGGTGATGCTGGGCAGCGTGACGCCACCGATCTGGCTGACTGGGCCGGCGCAAGTCACGGTCGAGTTTCCACCACTGCCGCCCGTAGAGGTGCGCCTGACGTAGCCGGGCTGTGCGACGACGAGCGTTATGCCGCGCGCTGTCGCGCCGCCAGCTCCCGGATCTTGCGCGCCATCGCGGCAATGCCGTTGCCACGGTTGGTGGACAGGGCCTCAAGCAGGCCGAGGTCCTTCAAGAAGACGGGATCAGTAGCGATGATTTCAGCCGGTGCGCGGCCGGAATAGACGCGCAGCAGCAAGGCGATCAGGCCCGAGACGATCGCCGCATCGGACACACCGCCAAGATAAAGGCGGCCGTCGCGCAACGTGGCCTCCATCCACACCTTGCTCTGGCAGCCCGGGACGCGGTGCGCGTCGTCCATCCAGGTGTCGGGAAAAGGCGGCAACTTGCGGCCGAGCTCGATGATGAACTGATAGCGGTCCATCCAGTCGTCGAAGATGCCCAGCTCATCGCCGATCGCGGCGATGGCCTCGGCGGCACTGGGCTCTTCGGGCTGGACGAAGGGGTCGGACATGGAGGCGTCGTGTACACCTCTCCCGCATGTCGCGGGAGAGGCCGGAACGCATAGCGTTCCGGCTGAGGGTGGTGCCGGCGGAGAGACCTTCCCCCGCCATCGCTACGCTCGCCGACCTCTCCCACCGGGTGGGAGAGGTGTACGTCAGTCTCCAAAGAAGCGCAGGAACCAGTCCGCGACCTGGACCGGAGCTTCCTCATTCACGTAATGGCCGGTCGGCAGCGCCTCGCCGCGCACATCCTCGGCGCGCTGGCGCCAGATGCCGAGCGGATCGGCGAAACGCTTGCCGACGCTGCTGGTCTGGCCCCACAGTACCAGGAGCGGCATCCCCAACTTGCGGTGCAGGTCCGCCGTATCCAGCACACAATCGATCGTCGCCGCGGCACGGTAATCGCCGCAAGAGCCGCGGATCGTCTTT
>Ga0210386_10001179_pt1 | contig 23475 bp, 17 predicted proteins | sample IncBWH32OmetaG_FD_160091 | JGI IMG/M metagenome (GOLD analysis project Ga0210386, IMG submission 160091) | Forest soil microbial communities from Barre Woods Harvard Forest LTER site, Petersham, Massachusetts, United States - Inc-BW-H-32-O ...
GGCGACGCAGCCGTTGATTCGAACTGTTTTCTTTTTGCCTGCTACAAGCGTTGCCATAATTTACTCCGCGCGATCCACCCATGGGCGGACGCTGTAAATTCCGAAATTATTTCGTAGGACAGGCTGAAGCCTATCCTACTTAAACCTAGACATTCTTTGCCGGGCGGTCCGACAGATGCGCCAACTCTTCCGCCTGGCGTCCGTGCAAACCTTGCGAGATCGCGAAGGCCGTATCCATTCGAACTACGCCTGAATCGAAGTCCAGTTCCGGCACGCCTTCCAGGCATCCGGTTGGGCACTCCTCGATACATACGCGGCAGCCCTTGCAGTAGTCCACCAAAATTTTGTAAAGGCCGTTCGAACGCACGGAGCGCACGATGCAGGGCTCGGGACAAACGAGGTAACAGTTGTCGCAAGCATTGCAAGTGCCGCAGCTGAAGCAGCGCGCGGCTTCCGCTGTCGCTTCTTCTTCCGAGTACGCGAGGATCACTTCCTGCTGCGTGCTCTTGCGGGCTGCGGGCGCCAGCATCGCTTGCTGCACACGCGGGAAGTGCGGGAAATAGGTCATGTTCATGCGGCCGAGTTCGACGATTACGTCGATGGGAACTGTGCGCGGCTCCAGCGGAACATTGCGGAGGACTTTGTCCAGAGTGAAGGCAACGCGCTTGCCATCACCCACTGCGTTCACGACCATCAGTGGCTGGCCGGAACCGAGCTGAACCACATCGCCTGCTGCGAAGAAGTTGGTGTTGGCGATTCGGCCGAACTCGTCAATCTTGATTGTGCCGCGCTCGGTTTTGTATTCCGCGGGCATCCAATCGAGCTTTGCGCGCTGCCCGACTGCGATGATCACGTTATCGACAGCGAATTTCTTGGAGGTAGCTTCACGATCAATGGCGATCGGCGAAGCATTGATTTTCCCGGTGAAACGCGCGGGGTGGAGTTGCAGGGCTTCGACTTTGCCATCGCCCAAAACTGAGGTCATGGCCAAGCCGTGCATCAGCTCGACGCCTTCTTCGAGCATGTCATGCAAATCTTCCGGCGAAGCGGGCATTTCGTCCTTGACGCCTTCCACCGTGATCATGGTGACTTCGATGGCGCCCTGGCGCAGAGCTTCGCGCGCGCAGTCGATGGCGGTGTTGCCGCCGCCAATCACAGCAACGCGGGGCCCGAGCTTCACTTTCGATGTACCCATGCCGATGTCGCGAAGGAACGGCAGGCCATAGATCACGCCCGCTTTGTCCTCGCCCTCGGCTCGCGCGCTGTTGGACTCCGTGAGTCCAACGGCGAAAACGGTGGCGTCGTAATTCTTTTTCAGATCGTCGAGCGTAATGTCTTTGCCGACTTCGACGTTCGTCTTGATCTCGATGCCGAGTTCGACGAGGCGCTGAATTTCGCGATCGAGCACAGCCTGCGGCAAAACCCAGTCAGGGATACCGCCGCGATTCAGTCCGCCCGCCTTCGGCGACCTTTCAAGAATCGTTACCTTGTAGCCCATGCGCGCCAGCTGATAGGCGGCGCTGTGACCTGCCGGTCCAGATCCGACGACGGCAACTTTCTTGCCGTTGGACGGGCCAGCCTTCACCACATCTTTCGCCAACGCCTGGCCGAGATCGCCGAGGAAGCGTTCGACCGCGCGGATCGAAATGGCTTCGTCGTACTGTCCGCGGTTACAGGCCTGTTCGCACGGGTGGTAGCACACGCGGCCCGTAACGGACGGGAACGGCATGTCTTCCTTGATCAGCGCATAGGCATCGAGATACTTGCCGCGCTTCACGAGGTCAAGATAGCCCTGGATTTTTTCGTTTGTGCCGCAGGCGTTGTTGCAGGGTGGTAGCTTATCGCGGTAAACCGGGCGGATTGCGCGCCAGTTTCCGGTCGGAAAAAGATCCTGGCCCTTTTCCTGTGACGGTGCCGGAGTGATTCCGGCAAACGGCACGTTTAGCCAATCGGGAATGTGTGTACCTTTGGTCGACATTATTTGGTCCCCATTCTGGCGGGCTCCCCTTCTAAATTCAGGGTGAACAAGTAGAGCCCGCATTCTCAATATTTTTTCTAGGCAGTAACCGGGTTCAGTTTCATGATGTGCAGCTCTTTGAGAGCCGCATGAAACGCTGCTTTATTCGCAATCATGGGTTCGATTGTTTCCATCTTGACGATTCCAGTTGTCTTTACAACCGCCGCGATCAGTGGAGCGGCGATATCGGGTGCGACTGCCTTGCTGCGTTCGGCCGCGCCTTCTGTTGACAAGCGATCGAGGCCGAGTTCGCCCAGGCGGTAATAGAGCCATTTGTGGTCGGCCAGCTTTGCGGCGTCCACGCAAACGAGTTGCGCGAGGCGCTCGGCTCCCGGCACGAAGCGGATCATATACTCCGGCGTGTAGTGCGTGTTGATCACGAGTGTGCCGCCCGGGGGCATCCCGCGCATGTAGTCCCAGCCTTTGACCATTGTGCCCTCGACGAGGACGACGATGTTCGGGTGCTCATTTTCATAGGTCAGCGCGTTTTCGATCACGCTATCGCTCACGCGGCAATACTTGCGCGTAGGAGCGTTGGTGCGGTCCGGGTTGTCGACATAGTTTTCCATGGATTGCGAAAACTTGCCTTCGGTACGGGCCGAAGCGCCGACGGAGTTAACGATATCGCGGCCCTCTTTGTCCATGATGATGCCGCGCGTCCAAACTGTGAGTTCTGTATAGCTCATGATCGAACCTCTTTGTCGTCGAGATGGATACGTGCCAGCGTAAATCCCTCTGGGCCTTCAGACCGCGCCACCAAATCTTTCATGTGAGCAGGACTACCGCGATGGGAATCAAAAACTGATTGAAAGTCGCTTCGTCGAACGGTGAAAGGAGCAGTTTGCGTGCCGTCCTGAAATTTCGCAATCGCCAAAAGCGTCGCTTTCTTGCACAAGCTTTCAATATCAGCGCCAGTTGCCCCATCCAACTGGGATGCAAATTCGTCCATGTCAGCGTCAGGCGCAAGCGGCACCCTGCGGCAACAGAGCCGCATGATTTCCGCCCGGTCCGCAGCGCCGGGTTTCGCGAACGGAAGGATATAGTCAAACCGGCCACTGCGCAAGAGCGCAGGTTCAACTCTTTCGGGACGGTTCGTGGCCGCCACGAGGAGCACGCCCTTTACGTCACGAAGATTGTCAATTTCACGCAGAAGCTGACTAAGAATTCTCTGATAAATATCGGAGCCGAGGTGGTCGACGCCAAATTTTGGCGCGAGTGCATCAATCGTGTCAAAGAACAGGATACAGGGAGCCGCGCGGCGCGCCTTTTTGAAAACTTCGCGCAGCGCTCGCTCGGATTCGCCCAGCCACTTTGAATAGAGTTGCGGGCCATCAATGGCGATGAGCGGAATCTGCTTCTCGCCGGAAAGGGCGCGCGCCATGGCCGTTTTGCCTGTGCCGGAAGGACCGACAAACAGGATGCCGCGCGGCGGCGCGAGTCCCACCTGATCGTAAATTTCATTGTGCATGTGCGAATGCTCGACCACGGAATCGAGCAGGCGCTTCAAATCGGAAAGGCCGCCAAGGTCCGCGAATGTTGTCGTGCTTTTCTCGATGAAAAATTCGCGAGTGGCGCTGGGCTCGACTTCTTTCAACCCGGCAAGAAAATCCGCGCGAGTCACGTGCAATCCGCTCAGATCAACAGGAGGCGCGCCATCCGTTTCAAGCGGCGCGGTGGCAAGGAATCCGCGCAGCGCGATCATGCCGACTTCCTGGCACAGCGCTTCCAGATCGGCGCCCACAAATCCATGAGAATGTTCAGCGATTTCCTGGAGATTTACATCGGGCGCAAGCGGCATGGCGCGGGTGTGAATTTTCAGGATTTGCAGCCGCGCCTGCGTGTTGGGCACGCCAATTTCGATTTCGCGGTCAAATCTTCCAGGCCGCCGGAGCGCCGGATCGAGAACTTCGGGAATATTCGTCGCGCCGATCACAATCACCTGGCCGCGCGATACAAAGCCATCCATCAGTCCAAGGAGCTGGGCGACGACTCGCTTCTCCACTTCGCCAGAAACTTCGGCGCGCTTCGGTGCGACCGCGTCAATCTCATCGATAAATAGAATCGCAGGGGCGCGGCGCGCGGCTTCCTCAAAAACTTCGCGCAGCTTGGCTTCGCTCTCGCCGTAAAACTTGCGCATGATTTCCGGGCCGTTCAGCGAAATGAAATGCACGCGGCTTTCGGCGGCCACAGCGCGCGCGAGCAACGTTTTCCCCGTGCCAGGAGGCCCATACAACAGCACACCCTTGGGCGCGAAGATTCCAAGGCGCTCGAAGATTCGCGAGTGTTTTAAAGGCAGTTCAACCATTTCGCGAACGCGAGCGACTTCCCTTTCAAGGCCGCCAATGTCTTCATATGAAACAGCCGGCGCGCGAACCGCAGTCTGCTCGCCTTCCACAATGCGGATATCTGTTTTTGCGCCGATGATCACCGGACCGGAAGGAATCGTACGCACCACCTGGAAATTTACGGCCTTGGCAAAGGTTGGGACGCGGACGATGCAGCCTTGCGTGACCGGCACGCCCGTCAGATCTTCGACTATGCGCTCGACTGCGATGATTGCGGGAGCCGCGCCAATCCACATGGGCGAAAGCCGCACGGCCAAAGCTTGGGAATGCTCGACAGGTGTGACGTTGACCTGCTCCTGAAGGCCGACGCCGCAGTTACTGCGCGCCGTGCCATCAATCTGCACAAAGCCTTCGTGCTCCGCATCAGAAACTTCCGCGCGCGCCACGGAGGAAGTGCCGCCCGTAACTTTCACCACGTCGCCAGCCTGAGCGCCGATGCGTTGAAGATCGGCGGGCGCAATGCGCGCTATGGCTCGTCCCACGTCCTCCACACGCGCTTCCGCGACGCGCAAAGTGAGCGTCGTGGTCGGCGAAGAGGGTGTGAGTTCGGTCACTTCGCCGCCTGGAATCGCGATTGGAGTTGCGTGCTGAACCGGGCGAAAAGGTTCGCCAACTTCTGCTGTTCCGATTGATCTTTTAGGTCCGAGAAAATCTCGATGCGGGTGTTGTCATTTCCGAGGTCAATAAGGCGGAGCGTTCCGATGTTGGTGTGCTCGAGGGCCCAACCCTCGCCCTGAGTGGAGGCTACAGCCATACAAAGAGTGTTCTTATCGCTTTCCCAGGGAACGACAACGGCGGTAAGGCTGCCTAGACCGATAGCGAATTGCTCGATGGCGCCCGAGACAGCGCGGGGGGAACCAGCAGTCATGAACTCAAAAAGCTTTTCGCTCATTTGATTCTGTGGTACACTGGATCAGTGATTGGACCACTTGACAAACAAACTTTAGCACTGGAGCGCAATGCTGTCAAGCGCTTAGCTCATTCTTCCTCTGAAGAATCGCGCATCATTACCCCAATTAAGAAAACTCGCATCGCAGAAGAGGTAGCGGACAGAATCCGTGTGCTGATGCTGGACGGCACGTTTTCTGCGGGCCAACCGCTGCCCTCGGAACGCCACCTTGCCGAACGATTTGGAGTGAGTCGCGGATCGATTCGCGATGCACTGCGCACGCTGGAGACGATCGGTCTGGTTGAAACGCGGCACGGGCAGGGCACTTTTCCGCTGGAACTTTCCGTAGACCGGCTGGTTGCGCCGCTGGCCTCCGTGATGAGCTACCGCGCGGATTTGCAGGACGAACTGCTCGATGTGCGACGAATGTTTGAGCCTGCCGTGGCGCGCGTGGCGGCCCTGCGTGCATCCGACGATGATTTAGCCGACCTGCAACGCATTCTGGATACGCAGCGGCAAAAGCTAAAAGCAGGCCAATCCGCCATCTCAGAAGACACTGCGTTCCACGCCATTCTGGCGCGGGCCACGCGCAATCGCGTGGTCATGAGTATCATGGCTACGCTGAATGATCTGCTAGTCGATTCACGCACGAACTCGCTGCTGCAAAAGGGCCGCCCCGCGAGGTCGATCGATGGACACGAAGCGGTGGTTGCCGCACTGCGGCGCCGTGATGCGGAAGGCGCATCGCAGGCGATGTATAATCACATCGATCAAATCGCCGACATACAGTTGCATGCAAAGAAAGATTCTAATTCCCCAGGCGAGTAGGCGGAGACCACGAAATGGAAGAAAGCCTGCGCGCGCAGATCGACTTGAATCTCTCTCATCTCGATCATTTAATCCGCCGGGGAAACAAACTTCGCGAATCTTTGTCGGTGGATCCTACGAATAAATCGTCTATCGTAGCCAATCGCGCCTGGCAACAGGATTGCGGCGTGGCCATCAACCAACTATCGGGCGGAAGCAAGGCGCACTGGCTTGCTCGCGCGTTCAGCGAAGCATTTTTATTACGGACAGATGCGGGCGAAGCGATCGACCTGGTGCCTCCGGCGGTGATTGTTGAGCGGCTTGTTAATGTTCTGGACCAGGCGGTCCTCTCGCTCTCTCGCATGGGCACCGAAGAAAAATCTGGCACTTCCCCATCCGCCGCGCCGCAACCCCGGCGCTTTGAATTTGTGCATAATGCGGAAATCCGCCCGGTTCTTGAGCAGGCCTATGCGGATAGCAGGGATGCGCTGGAGCAGCGCAAATATGACGAAGCGCTGACCAACACTTGCGGCATTCTCGAAGCCATCGTGACCGATGCGCTGGAGCACAATGGCGTCGATGCTATGGCCTGCGCGGATGAACTTAAGGGAAAAATTTCCGACTGGACTTTTAACGAACGATTGATCGTGGCGGAAAAAGCGGGGTTGATTCGCGGTAGTTGCGCGCGCCTGCCAGAAATCGCGCGGCGATATAGAGATACAATGGATGCGGACGGGAATGCAAACTTGCAGGTTACGGAGCAGGACGCGCGCCGCTCCATGCAGGTTCTTCACGTCATCCTGAGAGATTTGGACCCTGGACGTTAGAACCTCAGCGGCTAAACAAGCCGCGGAAAAATCCAACACACTGTCATTCTGAGCGAAGCGAAGAATTTCTCCTTGTTTCTTTTCCTAAACTTAATTCGAAGAGAGATTCTTCGCTGCGCTCAGAATGACAGAACAAGGCCTTTTTTCCGCAGCCTGTTAAGCCGAAACCCACGAATCCAATTTGCGAGATACGTTTTTAGTTACTTATTGCGGGTGAAATTGTTGGTGCCCGAAAGAGGACTCGAACCTCCACTCCCTTGCGAGAACTAGCTCCTGAAGCTAGCGCGTCTGCCAATTCCGCCATTCGGGCACATCGGTAAGTAATGCGAGGCAAATTGATTGTGCCCGCGCGCGATAGCATTTGTCAACGCGGCGACCTGCCGCGCAAGTGTTTCATTTTGGAACAATTGGGGATGTACAGTTCAAGAACAATTTTATTTTTACGAATACTTTACCTTCCAGTTAGTACAGGGTTGACAAGTAATGTGCCACGTCATAGTCTATGGGACATTTTGTTCGGGGATGCTACGGCAGATAGCTTGAGTGGTAATCAACAATTTGATAATCAACGGCAAGGCGCTCGAGTGGTTATGCGGGTCCCGGTAGAAATTCGCGGCGTGGCGGCGGATAAGACCGTGATTGAAGAATCGACGTACACGGGCGTCGTTGGCGTGCATGGGGCGATGATCTGGACGTCGAAAGCGCTGGAAATAGGGGCTGAAGTGGAGCTCACCAACCGTTTTTCGCAACGCACTGCCAGGTTTCGCGTTGTTTGGGTGAAGGAGCCGCAAGGAACGGAACTTTGGGAGACAGGCGTGGAATCCCTCCGTCCGCTGGATGATTTTTGGGGTGTGCGATTCCCGCCGAAGGCTGACAAGTAGGCTGATATCTGATAGGTAACATTCTGCGATAAAACCCCTGGATTAGTGATATACTGCCCGCAAGTTTTTTCTTTGCAGAACGGCAAATCCTGGCTTCCGCCCAATGCCGTTCGCATCAGGAGGTCATCTTGGAACCGCCTCGCATGATAGTTCTCAATATGCTTATGATTTGCTGGATTGTGATCACGATCGTGCTGGTTGCGCTGGTCGTATACCGGGGAACGCTTTCATCCAGGGAAGACGATCAGATCTTCATTGATGAGGCCGAAAAGCATCATTACGATGAACAAATCGCGATTATTGCCCAAATGTCGCGACTGACCAAACCGATCATCGCTCTCTCGGTTTTGTCCGGGATACTCTTGCTGGCGAGCGCGGGTGTCTGGATATACTCAGGGTTCATGAGCTTCTAAGGTTTGCTGGCAGGCTGAGATGGGCCGCTCGAGCTTGTGGGCTCCGGAGTGGTGGAGTCCACGATCGACGAATGGTTTAGTGTAATCACCCACCTGTCCGCCAGCTTGCCCAGGCACATCGTTGTATGCCCTCGAAATTGAACGACCATCCCATTCATCTGTGCAGCGTACGTAAATTGGTACGTGGCCCAGGCGGAATTTCCATTCACCTTGATCAGAGTATTCGTCCGATCCATCCGCGCGCTGGTGACCTGAGCGCGCTGCGCCTGGTACGCCTTCAAGAAATTGTCCCAGCCAATGACCGGCGGTTCCCAGGCGCCGCTTACGACCACCACGTCGTCCGCATAGTATTTATGTAGGGATTCTATGTCGCCAATTTGCCAGTAACCGAGCGCCTCGCCGATGGTCCGATCGATGATCTGTGAATCGGGGCCGAGCATTGCAGCTTTTACTTCCGCTGCTGGATCGGGAGGCGGAGGAATTTTGTTTTTATCCTTTTTTTGCGCTCCTGCGGGAATTGCAACAGCCATCCAAGCGGCGGCAATGAAAATCCATAAGCGGAAAAACCTAACGTACTTCGCCAAGCCTTGTTCCATGTCTACTCCTCGCAGCTGAAGATAGCACGAAGCTTCTTCTCACAGACGGGAATCGGCCAGCGATGTGCCGTGCCTGTTCATGCCTGGCTTTCGGGGAAATGATTACTTGAATCGCGTCTTTCGAACCACATCAAGACCGAATGTTCCGTTTTCATCGCGAAGAGCGACTACGGAGAATTCGCGGTTGATCGTATATTCGATTTGAATCACCTGGTACTGAGTGGTGGTGACGTCCGTGATGTAGGTGATCACCAGGCCACGCGTCACCTGCTGCTCGATGGTGACGCTGGCAATCGAGTTTTGCTGCGTGTTCAATGTGGCCACGGACGGGCCCACGCTGAAATGACTGATCCCGAAGAGACGTTGGATGCGCCCGCCAAGCTGGCTCGAAATCGCTTCGGAGAGCAGCGTGGATGCACCTGCACTGGAGTTTTGCCCGGAGACGGTTCGAGCGGCGCTCTCCTCTCCCGTTTGGCCCAGGGCGAGCAGTTCGATGATGTCGCTTGAAGGTAAAGGCGGATCGGACCGGTACGCCAGAGTGAGGCGGCTTGCAGGGCCTGTGAAATCGAGAGTGACTTCGTACTGGCGAATCGTCGTAGTTGCTTCCACGTTCATGACGGGGTCAAGCCGAAATGGATTGGCGAAATTAATATCTCCACGGGCAATGGTGTATTGGTTGCCGCGAAAACTCATTTCTCCGCTCAACAAATGAATGTGGCCGAGCAGAATCGGGTGCTCCCACGTTCCGCGCAGGCGCAGGCTGGCATCGGTTTGCAGGCGCGCGCCAGCCCATTCCATCCGCGAATCGGGGCTGGATTCCGCCTGAATGTCGAATTGCAAATTTTGGAGAAAAGAAGAGGCGGTGCTGGGGCCGGTAGCGGGTTCCTTGGACGAGGCCATGATGCCTGCAACATCGAATCCCTCCGCCATCAGCAAGCGATCGACTGTGATTCGACCGGAAAGCGTGGCGGCTCGCGCATTTCCGGACAGGCGCAAAGTTCCGCCCACGAGCCAACTCATGCCGACCGGGTAGCGAACCCTGATTTGATCGGAACGCGCGTTGAGCACGTAATTCAAAGGACCGCCGCCGTAGGCAACCGTTCCGCCAATGGTCAGATGCCCGCCGCCGCTTTCCGCGACAACATTGTCAAACACCATTCGATTGACGTCGAAATTAAAATCACCCGTTACATTGCTAAGACCGGTTGGAAAATCTCCAAATCGCAACGAAGAGCCCTCGAGGTGAACTTTTCCATTGAATCGAGGAGTGGCGACCGTGCCTGCAACCGCGGCATTAATTTGCGCGCGGCCGCTTGCTTCGAGCTGGGGATAAAAACTAGAAAGTAATTGAAGGCTGACTGCGCCATCGAGGCGCAAATTGAGGGCCTGATCCTGCGCGAACTTCGCCGAACCTGCCAGGTGAAAGTCAGTATCCGTTCCGCGAAGGTTCGCCTGCTCGATGCGCACTTCGTCACGCCGGTAGGTCAAACGAACAGGACCCACGTTTTCGAGTTTCACGGTTTTATAATCAAAAGTTAAGCGGGAAAGATTCGACTCCACAGCAAGCGTTTCCGGGCGGCCGCCAAAACCGGCCACGTCAAACTGGCCATCGACCAGGCTGGAACCCTCCAGGCGAGGAAGATGGAAGGCCGAGACGAGAAAGGGATTGAAGTCAATGCGTTGGGCGATCACCTGGGCGCTCACCGGATAATCGCCCTGGAGTCCGATATCCAGCTTGCCTGAAAGTTTTCCGGAAGCCATGGCTGATTCGATGGTGGCTTGCAAATGTTTGCCGTCCGAATCGGCCTTGCCATCGAAACTTCCCACCACATCGTCGCCAAGTTTCAAATCGATTAAACGAAGCGTTGCGTGAAGCTCCGGAGCGCGCAAGGGGCCCTGCCCGTGGGCTTGCACATTAAGGCGGCCGGCGATGGGAAGCCTCGCAGATTGAATTTTCCCAATGGATTCAAGGGGAATTGCCGCGCCCGTGAAATCGAAAGCCACCTCCCCGGAATCGGTGTGGTAATCCAGATTACCCGTAACAAGTCCCGCCGCCGCGCCCGGAGCATTCGCCGCCAATCGCACCTCAGCGTTTGCGATGCGTACTTCGCCCGTGTGCATGGACAATTGTCCGCGCGCGCGTTCAAAGCGCCATGTTCCGGCCCTGGCGTTCGACAAATCAAAGAGGCCGTTAAATTCCGGCTGCGCGCGAGTTCCCTTCAAATGAAATTGTCCGGTCAGAACCCCGTTTGCATCGTAGGAAGTGCCCAGCATTTTTTGCAGATCGCCGGTATCAATGCGCACGAGGTTCACGTCAAAAGTCCACTGGCTTTCCGGATTGAAGCCCCAGTTGTCCAGATCGAGTGCAAGTTCCACATCGGCTGAAGATTGCCCACGGCGAGCGCGCGTTCGATCCAGATGCAATTCAGCGGGCGAGTAGGTTAGTTCCCCTTCTAGATCGTCCCAGTAATAGGGACCATAGCTCGCATCCGTTCCCTTAAAGTGTCCGGCAAATGTGGGACCATCCAGCGGGCCGAGCAACCGACCCTCCCAATGGAATTGCCCTTTCATGATTTCAGGAGACGAATCCGGGCCGCGCAGTCGATTAATAAAATCATCCCATAAAGTCAGATCACTGGTATCAACGGTCATGTCCAGTGAAGTATTAATCATGCTCAGGACGCCGTGAAATTGAATGCGGCTCGTAGGCGTGGTGATTTCACCGGGCGAAAGCTCGAATTCCTTGCGGTCCATGTTGTAGATAAATTCAAAATTGGCGGCGGTGGGGATGGCGCCAGATGCGGGATTTTCCGAAGGCGTCCAAACAGAAGATCCTTTCGAAACCACATGCTGGAAATCGGCGACCCACGTGGTGGTCGCGTCCACATCCATGCGGCTGTCCCAATGCAAAGGATTGATTGGCAGGTTCGGATTGTCTTCCGTGGCGAGCGCCTGACGCAAACTCAGACCGCGCACTTTCGACTCGGCGCGGAATTCCATCTTCGCCAGATTGACGGTCACATGGCTCATAACTTTTCCGCCAATTAACATAGCTTCGAGATCAGGCAAATCGATGGCCTTATCGTTTGCATGATAACTGCCATGAACGGAAATATTTCCGGGATGAAACCACTGGTATTTCATGCTGATGCGGTCGGCGGAATAACGGCCCGTAAAATTCATGCTATTGGCCGAGTAATTTCCTTCTCCGACAAAATCAACATGTCCGCCGGGCAAGCCTCTTTGCCGCAATATTGGCCAAATATCCTCGAATCGTAGTTGCCCGCGATAGCGAAAAGTCCAATCAGGTCGCGCGAAGCTGGCGAGATTTGCCTGCGCGTCAATTTCTCCGCCAGGAGATTTCCATTGCAACTGCGTAACGGAAAATGAAGTTTGACGCAAGGTGAACCGGCTTGTGAAACTTGTGCTGAATGGCAGGTTATGCAAAGCCGCGATTGTAAATTGCTGCCAACTCAATTGGCCGAGGTAAACGGGGAGCCCGCCTTCATTCACATAATTCATCGCGAATTCAAGATGCCCGCCTTTGGCTTCCAGCGGGATTCGCCTGTCATTCCAAATAATTTCGCCTTCACCGAGATGCAATTGCGCAATTTTCAGATCGAACAAACTGTGCAAATCCGTTGTGCCAGGGCTGACCGCTATTTTGGGTCCGGGGATATTCGTGGAACCGTCTTTCTCAACCTGCACGTTGGCCGAGAAGCGTGACATTTCTACATTTGATAGCGAAATCTTCCGGCCCCAGAAGGAATCGATGTTGATATCGAACACTAGTGTATCCGCGTGAAAAAGCGGCGGGCTCCCTGCCGCTTCGCGCCCGTGCAGCGTCAGGCCGTCAAATCGAACCGTGAGTTTTCTCCATGTGATGTGAAAATTTCCGAGTTCCACTCGAGCACCGGTCGTTTTTTCAAGTTCGTCCACAATCGTACGGCGCGCCCACTGGTCCGCGAAACCAGTGGCAATCAAGTAGGTAATCGCCAGGCCGAGGATTACCGCAAGGCCGATGAACAGTCCCAGCCCGTGTTTCAATCCGAATTTTCGCTTCGTTCCATTCATGGCAATCGGTTCGGACAATCGGCTACGAGTTGCCCTTCGGCGTTTCGATTTCAATCTTCAATCGCGATTTTGTATCGTCCAGCCATTTCGAGGTCAACGAGCTGATTCCGCGCTGTACAAGCAATTCTCGAATCTCTTCTTCCACTGAGGAGAGAGCAGGCGCGGGCTGATTTTTTTTTGCAAGCTCGGGCAGAAACTCCTGTTTGTAGTACGTTCCAATATCGGCGGTTTGCACCTGAACAGACGGGCGAAATTTGTAATCGACATAGCGCTCGTCATGAATCTGCCGAGTCAACATTTGACGCACCTGATTATCGGAAAGCCCCAGGTCTCTAAGGCGAGCCTGGTATTTTTCGACATTGGGAAATTGGCTGACGAGCCGAGCCATTTCCCGGTCCACCTCAAATTGCGCGGGTTGCGGAAAATGAGAAGCGTCGGCCTCGGTCGCTACCACCCATTGCTCGATCAATTCTTTCAACAGCTTATCGTCGCTCTCCGCCTGGCCGTCGATCAATTGTTGATATGCGCCCAATTCGCGCACCTGGCTCTGCAGGATAATATCGTCTTCGATACGCGCAACAATGCGGTCCACCACGCGCTGGGACTGGGGCAACGGCACATGCGCGAATGCTTGCGGCGCCTGAGCCGCAATTAGGAACAAGGCGAAAATGACATTCACCGCACGCATCAAAAAGTCGTCCCCAGATTTACGAAAAATTGGAATGCCGGTAGACGTGTTGTGGATGTCAGACAAGCCGACGCGGGCACGCCCGGGCACGTCCCACCGCTTTGAATCAGATATTTTGCAGGATTCAGTTGATATCCAAGATCGAGAGCCACGGGACCAATAGGCGTGCCGTACCGAAACTCAAATCCAACCGTGTGCGAGAAATAATTCATATCGTTCGTGCAATTCGTCAGGCAAACACTGGGATTTGCCGGACTGAAAGTTGGAGCCGGAGGCGCAGTACGAAATGACATTGCGCGAATGCTGGGAAAAACATTTCCTGCGTCGTAAAAAACGGCTCCGCCCAGCCGATCGCCTATCAACGGCAAGTGCATCGGAAAGCGCAAATCCTGGTTGAAAATAATCTCTGCCTGCCCGCCAATCGGAAACCCCGTGAAAGGATCGCGGGGGCCAGCCTGGTTGAGGGCAAATCCGCGAATGGTCGTGCCGCCGCCGGCGAAGAATCGTTCGGGCAATGGAATATCCGTGGAAAGCGAATTGCCATAAACAGTCTGAACCCCAAAACGCGTGGAGCGCGCAAAAACCAGCCGCCGTCCAATTGGATGGTACGTCGAGTTTTGCATGTACACACGAATGAAGTTCGCGGAAGAGCCAATCGCTTTGGCAGCGAGGCTCACATCTATATTTTCGAAATCACCGCGGCTGGGGTCAGACGGGCTATTGCGGCGGTCTCGCAGCCAATCCACGTCAAATTCAGAGACTTCCGTGTTCTGGCTGAACAAGGGAATTTCCTCGACGGCAATTTTCAGGTTACTGGCAACCACGTGGCGATAGACGTACCGGTAAAGGATCTTGCTCGTCGGGGATAGTTTTTCCGCCAAACCCGCCGAGGCTTCCGCCCGACGGGAATCGAACGTTTGCACGTCCCGGGAGGTTTCGTAAAACGTGGAGAGCTGCAGGCTGAAATTGGGTGATGCGAAATAATTGGGCGCGATGTAAGTCAACAAGGCGCGGCCCTGAATGGTGCTGGCCCGCGCCTTGAAGGAAAGTGAATCGGCGCGTCCGGTCAAATTCGCTTTGGTAAGTTCCAGAGTGCCACGCGGAGCAAAGTTTAGCGATACAACCGCGGCGTTTGTCGAACTTCCCAGTCGTTGCGCTTCAAATCCAAGGCCGTATGCGATGGTGTAGCGCTTAGCTTCGTCAACCATCACGACGATAGTCTTTTTTTCGTCCAGGCCTTCGGGATTTTGGGGGCCAATGGAAACACGACTGAAAATTCCCAGGTTATAAAGTTTGCGCTGCGTTTCGACCACAGCACCTTCGCTCAGCGGCTCGCCCGCTTTAATTCCCACTTCGCGCGAGATTACGCCGGGCCGGGTGTGTTCATATCCACCGAGAAGAACTCGCGCGACAAGCACCTGACGCCCTTCAGTAATGTGGTAGCTCAGTCGAACGGTGGGGCCAACATTCGGTCCTTTCGGAGGAATATTCTCAACATTAGCGGTGAATTGCGCTTCCGAAAAACCCTGGTCGTAGTAGGTCGCGAGAATATTGTCCCGGTCGGACGAAACGTTAAATTCCGAATACGGCTGGCCTTTGGAAGAGCCAACCACACCCAAAAGTTCGTCCTGACTTAATTGAGAGTTGCCATCGATCGTCAGGCTGGCAACGCGCGTTTGCAAGCCCTCCTGGACTTCAAATGTGACGGAGAGATCTCCCTTATGCCCGTTATAATTATCGACAAGATCGCTCTGCACCTGGCATTGTTGAAAACCGTTTGCCTCGTACAGCGTGCGAATGGACGCGACGTCGTCTTGCAGCAGCTCAGTGGAATAATGTCCCGGCGAAGCATAGGCGGCGGGCTGAATTTTCAAACGGCCACGGAGAAGATCGGAACTGAAGTATTTATTCCCGTTAAATCCTACTTTTACCAGCCGATGATGATCCCCGCGATTGACGTCGTAAGTTACGACGCTCGCGGCACGATGTTTTGTGTTTCCAGTTTTTCCGGCGGGAGCTTCCGCCACGGTGTAACTGACTTGCGTGTCAAAATATCCCGCGCGTTCAAACCAATCGCGCAACGAACGCCGGCCTTCCTGAAGTAAATCCTGGTCCACGGCGCCTTCCTGATAAATGGGAATGAGCTTGCGCAAATTCCCCGTGGAAATTTTGGCGCCTTCTACTGCGACGCGGACTTCCAAACCGGCATACATCGCGAAATTCAGGGGCACACGGTTCGTTTTTGGATCATACGTGCCGCGATGGATGGTGACACGGGCTCCGAGAAAATTGTTTTGCGTCATCCATTTTCGTGCGCGGTCCGACACTCGATTTAACCGCTCCACGCTAATTTGGCCTCCCTCACTTATTTTGAGGTGGCTGCGGAGTTCCTGATCCGGAAATTCAGTTTGATTCTGAATGGTAATCGCCCCGACGCGTGCTCGGGGGCCTTCCATAACATGAACTACGATATCGATCTGTTGAGTTTCAGGATGCGGCGTCGTGGCGAAAGTGAGTTTGGCCTGGTATTCTCCGTCGTCTTCAAGCGTTTGGCGGAGACGGTCCAGCGCATCCTTCATATCGTTTGCCCGGAAAGGCTCTCCCACATTCAGGCGCAGCGCGGAAAGTGCCAGTGCCTCGCCGGGAGGTTCGTGCAGGCCATCGATTTGCACGCGATTAATGAAAAGATTCTGGCGCACAACGAAATCCAGGCGTAAACCTCCGGGGACATCCGCCAGTTCGGCGCGCAAATCCGCATATTTCCCTGAGCGAAAAAGTTCGCGAAGGCTCGCGCCTTCCGATTCCGTCGAATACGTTTGGCCGGGCTGAATCGTTAATTTGGGTGGATTTTCTTCAAGAACAACACCGGACTCGTCGACCACGCGCACGGCAACCACGCGCGGCGGCTCACCCGCAAAATCGTTCTGTGCAGCCAGTGGGCTCGCGCAGAGCAACCAGATCGCCGTCAGCCATACGGCGAAGCGTACAAATGAGCAGTGAACGATTGGCATCTCTCTTCACAACAGAGCTAGGGTAGCATAGTCGATGCTGTCGTTTTGGCGCGAATTCAGCGTGGCTCGCGGAAACCTACACATGATTTCCATGCATGCGACCCGCAAGTTATGATGGCATCCGGATAGGATAGGTTTCAGCGTGTCCTACCGGCTGAGGGATCGGAGATACGCTCAGGTCGATGGATTCCAAAACTTACGAACGGTATTCGCGGCAAATTCTTTTCAGCGAAATTGGCGAGGCCGGTCAGACGCGCCTGCTCGAATCCTCGGCTGTGATGGTAGGTTGTGGCGCGCTGGGCACGGCGCTCGCAAATATGCTGGTGCGCGCGGGAGTCGGCAGGCTGCGAATTGTGGATCGCGATTTTGTGGAGCCATCCAATTTGCAGCGGCAAACTTTATTTGAAGAATCCGACGCGCAGGAAGCCCTGCCCAAGGCGGTTGTCGCCGAGCGGCGGTTACGCGCCATCAATTCCGGAGTCGTGGTCGAGGGCATTGTGGCTGATTTGAGTCCTAAAAACGCCGAAGAATTGTTGAGCGGATTTCCGCTTATTCTCGACGGAACGGACAACTTTGAAACGCGGTTTCTTCTGAACGATGCTGCCATTCATCTGAATGTTCCTTGGATTTACGCCGCTGTGGTCGCGAGCTACGGCGTGACGCTCACGGTGCGGCCCGGCGAAACAGCTTGCCTGGCATGCGCGCTCGAATCCGAAAGCGCGGACGGGTCGCCGAATGCTGGGACGGAAGATACTTGCGATACGATCGGCGTTCTGGGGGCCGCCGCCGGAGTGATCGCTTCGATCGAAGCCGCCGAAGCCATTAAATTGCTCACCGGAAAATCGGAACTAACGGGCGGGAGGCTGAATTCCTTCGATGTGTGGACTGGAAGATTTCAATCCGTGCGCGTGGCGCGCAACGCGGATTGCCGCGCCTGCGTTCGCCATGACTTCCGCTATCTCGAGGGTGAAGCGCAACCTCACTTGACGATGTGCGGACGCGATTCCGTGCAGATTCACGAGCGCCGCCGCCAGCTCGATCTCTCCGCATTAGGAAAACGGATCGCGCCCACAGTGGCCGAAGTGCGCGAGAATGGTTTTTTGCTGCGCTTCCGCGTTCCGCCCTATGAAATGACGATCTTCGCTGATGGGCGCGCCATCATTAAAGGCACTCAGGACACCAGCATTGCCCGCTCCTTGTACGCACGCTATATTGGGGTTTAGTAGCACAGGCTCCAGCCTGTGGATTTTGATTGTCAGCCAAATAAAACCCACAGGCTGAAGCCTGTGCTACTTAAATCTCGCAGGGATCATTTTTGGAATGCAGGCGGGTTAGACCGCGGCCCATTTCATTCAAACCTTCTTCGCCCAACGTTTTTTCTATTCGCGGAAATAGCACATTTTCTTCCAAGCGCACATGATCGTGAAGGAGTTTTGCGAGGCTTGCCATTTGTTCCGCTTCGATCGGAATTTTTGCCGCAAGGCGCTGCTCGAAATCCAGCACGGTAGCGCGAATTTCGGCGTGGTCGGCAAGGATGCGCATGACGTCAGCGTCGCGGTCAAGCCTTATGTGCCGAGAATACGCGGGCAGTAATACTTCTTCCTCTTCGCGAAAATGCACCAGGCCCGTTTTTTGCCAGAAATGAACAAACTTCCCGGCCTTTTTCTGAACCATCGCCGCGCGCTTCTCAAGCGGTGCTTCCGCGGCACGGCGCATTTCCAGCGCCTGGATCAGCGCAAAATGGTGATGCTGGCTAAGCGGATGCAGACTTAAATGGCGTTTCATGGATTCAAATTGACCGGCTAGAGTATGCAGCTATTGATCGAGGGAAGGCCAGTTGCAAACCATGATTCAAGTGCACATCAAGCAATCGCGGGATTTCAGCCGTCCTCAATAAGCTGAAGAATTATTCCCCCGTTTTTTTCGTGGAACCGTTGGAATAGACTTCCAGGTTTTCTCCTCAGCATTCTGAAAGAGAGCGAGTTGATCGCGATCCGGAGTGAGTTCGGCGGCGACTTCTTCCTCGGTTTGAAGCCGGCCATCGCCCCGGATGTGGTCCACGTGAATTCCGTGATTGAGCAGCACGCGGCTGACCAGCAATCGACGGTGACAGGCAGATGGATTTTCTTCCGCGCAAAGTATAGCCACTCTAAATTCGCGGATTCCATTTTTGAGGCGTTTTAGTCCTTCCTGAAAAATGCCGGTGGCGGCAACGCGGTCATACAGGACATGCCCTTCTTGGTCATAAAATTCATCGCCTTCGGGGCGGCCACCGAGTTCTCGCCCAAGATAAAGGTGCCGAATGCCCACGGATTGAAGCCCGAGCTTCAGCACATCCTTATCGAAATGAGTTGCATACTTTGAGTAGGGCTGTGACCTCACATCTACCACAACCTGGACTCCATGCATTTTCAGCAAACCAACAAAGTGATCCATCGTGTGGTTGGAATGCCCGATCGTAAGAGCGCGTGGAATCCGCTGATCGCCGTTTTCGTTTTGCAGAGGCATGCTCGTACAACCCATTTTAACACGGGCGAAATTATTTAATGTACGAAGGGAAAAGGATGAGAAAAAATTAACCGCTAGTTCTACCGATGGGTTGGCGGAGGGCCGCGCGGTCCAGGTTTTCACGCAGATTCATTAAGGTGAGGAATGTGTTCAGGATGCGCGCCTTCATTTCGTCGGCGAGGTGCAGGCCGCTGGTGGACGCACGGGCCAGCATTTCACCGTTATCCGCGATGAAACCGATAATTTCCACCTGGCGGGCATGCGGCGTTTTCCCGTAAACCGTTTCGCGGCGCATTTGCGCGCATTCGCTTTCGATTTTGAGCGTAAAATGGAGGACGCACAAGCGCACAGGTTCAAGCGCGGCAGGCACCTGTCCCTTGCAACCTTTTTCGCTGCATGCAACAAACGTAGGCATTGATGGAGACACTACTCCGAACAATGATTGTAAGCGCCAACCACCCCCAAAATCCACATCTCGATACAGGTTTGCGGCGAATCAGACAGCTGTCCTTCAGGCCACGACCTGTACTTTATGCATGCCAGGAAAGAAGCGGACAAGAAGGCCGGGGTACAATACCGGAGTGAAGGAACCATTGTAAAAACGATGGACGCATCGTGAGTGAAAATAAGTCAGGACTGGTTCGTATTGTATATGAGGTCAGGAGAACACGAGACCATGGAAAACACGGTGCAAAGCGCCAATGATATTCGCTGGGATTTAAGCATTCTGTATAAGGACATCGCGGATCCGCGCCTGGACATGGATTTGCAGGAACTGAAAGCTATGGCGAAGCATTTCTCCGACGCCTACAAAGGGAAACTTGCGGAGCAACTGGGAGCGGCGATCCGGGACTACGCGGAAATTGAAATGCTCAGCGGCAAAATTAATTCGTATCTCTTTTTGAGAGAGAGCACGGACCTGACGAATGCGGCGATCAAGGCCAAGCACGCCGCGTTTGAGCGCGAAATGAGCGCGATTCAGGGAGAGCACCTGACATTTTTTGAATTGGAACTCGTGCAGCTGAGCGACGAAACGCTGAATAAATTTTATGCCAGCGACCCTTTCGTATCCAAGCATCGCCCCTGGATCGAGCACATCCGCACGTTCAAGCCGCACTTCTTGAGCGAGCCGGTCGAGTCCGCTCTGGTCAAGCGCTCGCCGTTCAATTCCAGTTCCTGGAGCAATTTTTTTGACGAAGTGGAAGCCGACCTGAATTTTGAATTTCACGACGGCACGAAGAACCTGACGGAAATGATGCATCTGATCGCTGAATCGAAAGACTCGAACGAACGCGCCGAAGCCATGCGGTGCGTGAACAGCGGCCTGGCCGGCCCGTTTGCAAAATACTCCGCGCAAACGCTGTACATGGTTGCGGGACTAAAGGCGGTGGAAGAAAAAGAGCGCGGATATTCGCATCCCATGGATGGGCGCAATAAATCCAACCGCATCCCGGATTCTGTGGTCAACGTGCTGCATAATGCGGTCACGAACCTTGGCGGGCTCTTGACCAGGCGCTACTACAAACTGAAAGCTCGCCATTTGGGATTGCCCGTGATGCGCTGGAGTGATCGCAACGCTCCCATGCCATTCGCGGACACTACGAGAATCCCCTTTGATGAAGCGGCTGGAATTGTTAAAAAATCTTACGAAAGTTTCAGCCCGACTTTGACTGCGCTTGTGAAAACGTTTTTTGCCGAACGCCGCATTGACGTGCCCGTGGTGAAAGAAAAGCGCGGCGGCGCATTTAATTCCTCGCATGTCCTGCCAGGCGGAAAAGCGGTTTCGTTTACATTGTTGAATTATTTGGGCTCGAACCGCGACGTCATGACGCTCGCGCACGAACTTGGACACGGCGTGCACGGCATCCTCGCGGGAGAGGCGCAGGGGCCGCTGATGTACCACGCTCCCATCGCGTATTGCGAAACTGCCTCCGTGTTCGGCGAAATGACCACGTTCACTTTTTTGAAAGAGCGCCTGAAACAATCGGGGGACAAGAGTTCCCTTCTTGCGCTGATCATGGCCAAAATCGACAGCACGATCAACACGGTCGTCCGGCAGATCGGCTTCTCAAACTTTGAGCGGCGCCTGCACGGCATGGATGAAACGTATTCCTCATGGTCCGAACCGAAAAAGCGATCCGTGGAAGAGCTGGATGAGATATGGCTGACGACGGCGCAGGAACTTTACGGCCAGGATGGCGAAATTTTCACCTACGAAAATTCGGAGCACTTGTGGGCCTATATTCCCCACTTCCATAGCCCGTTTTACGTGTATGGCTACGCTTTCGGTGAATTGCTTACGCAAAGTCTATTCGCGCAAAAGGAAAACTTGGGAGCAAAGTTCGAGCCGCTGTACCTGGACTTGTTGCGATCAGGATCGACCAAGGACGTTGTGGAATTGCTCGCGCCATTCGGACTCGATGCGCGAAACGAGGCGTTCTGGAACGACGGCATTACAGTCAGCTTGGGAGCCTTAATCCTGGAGGCCGAGCAACTGTCTCGCGAAATGGGCGTGATCTAAAGACAGCCCCCAATTTGCAAATGTATTACGGAAACACAACCATCGTGTACGCGAATGTATCTAAATGAAGTCGGATCCCTATAAGGCTCGAGGAACTTGCGCTTGCTTAAATTTGCTATGGAGCTTTTCTAAACTCCCAGTTTACTCCGGTCGGCCCGCTCGTAAAGTTACATCTTTATATTTTTGGCTCGCATGAGGATTATTAGTTGATGCGAAGTTTTCATGCCCGGTCACGGTGGATACTGATCTTTCTGCTTCTTCTTTCCTGTGGCCTTTATATTGGCACCGCCGGAACTCCCGCGTTGGATGACGATGACGTGGACGCGGCTCACGCCATGGTTTCGCAAGAAATGTTGCAGCGGCACGATTTTGTGGTTCCGTACATGGATGGCATTCGTTACCTGATTCGCCCCCCAATGCATTACTGGCTGGTGGCCGCCGGCTACAAATTGTTTGGTGAAAATGAATTTGCCACACGCTTGCCGCTTGCGCTCGCCATGATCGGCATGGTTTTGCTTACGTTTGAATTCGGAAGTAGATTTTTCGGCCAGCGCGCGGGACTTTACGCAGCCCTTGCAGTAGCTACCAGCGCAGGCATGTTCATTTTTACGCGCATCATGATTCCGGAAGCGATTTATGCGCTGGCCTTCGAGGGAATTTTCTATCTTTTTCTTCGGTCGTGGTCTGGTTGCCTCGATTCTCGGATCGGATATTGGGGCGCTGCGGCCTTATGCGGTGTTGCCGTTATGACCCGCGCACTGATCGGCCTTCTGTTCCCCGCTGTTGCTATCATCGCGTATATCACCATGACGGGTGGCTGGCATCGTTGGCGCGAACTGCGCCTTTTTTCCAGCGCAGCAATTTTTCTGGCGGTTGCGGCTCCCTGGCACATATTGGCGGAATTGCGCGCTCCCGGTTTTTTCTGGGCCTACTTCATTAATGAGCACATCAATCGGGCCCTGGGAACGCGCCTCCCCCACGATTACGGCGCGGTTCCCCTTGGCATCTGGTGGAGCTCGCACTTGATCTGGCTTTTTCCCTGGAGCTTTTTTTTCCCGCTCGCGCTTCGCAACGCTCCGCTATTTCCGAGTTCCTGGCGCGAAGCCAAAACTCCCAAACAGCAGGCGCGATTATTGCTATTTGTTTGGGCTGCCACGATTCTGGGATTTTTTAGTTTGGAAAGCGGATCGCGAATGGAGTATTACAGCTTCGCAGCGTGGCCCGCGATTGCCTTATTGCTTGGGTACGGAATTGCGCAGGCGGAAGAATCGGATCAATTCTGGTTGAAGCCGATTCAGCGATTGCTCGCAGGCCTCGCTGTAGTTTTTGCCGCCGTCGCGGGGTACTTCCTTGTCGGCTCACTTAAAATCCGGGCGGCTACAGACGTTTCCAGCCATCTATCCTTGCGCAGTCCGGAAAAATATGTAACCAGCATGGCGCACGTGCTGGACCTTACTCCGCAATCGGTCGCCGACCTCCGCATTCCCCTGATTGTTTCCTCTCTTTCGATTCTCATCGCGTTTGTGTTGGCGTGGATCTGGCGGGAGCGCGGAATTTCCTGGTTTCCAAATTTTGCCATGGCCGCCGGCATGGTCGGTTTCTTCATTGCCGCCAACATTGCTTATGGGATCCTTAGCCCCACGCTTTCTTCGCGAACGCTCGCGCTTGAGCTGAATAAAATTCTGCAACCTGGCGATCAGGTCGCGTTGTTTGGCGATATTCGGGTCGCTCCGGGAATCGCTTTTTACTCCCACCGAAACGTATTGCTGTACGATGCCGCGGAAAGCAATTTGCAGTACGGCTCGAAATATCCTGATGCGCCCAAGCGATTCTTTGACGAGAAGGATTTCTCCCGTCTGTGGGAAGGGCCTTCGCGCGTGTTTCTTGTTGTGCCTGAC
>Ga0210386_10001180_pt1 | contig 23469 bp, 24 predicted proteins | sample IncBWH32OmetaG_FD_160091 | JGI IMG/M metagenome (GOLD analysis project Ga0210386, IMG submission 160091) | Forest soil microbial communities from Barre Woods Harvard Forest LTER site, Petersham, Massachusetts, United States - Inc-BW-H-32-O ...
TCGCTGTTGACGTCGGATACCTGCTTCAGGTCTAGTGCCACGTGCGCTCGAACCTCGCGTGTCGGGGATAACGGACGGTAGGCAATCCTACCCGGCTCGGCGAAGCCGCGGACGTCGCGACGGCTCGAGATCGTCTCCTGTGCCCCGCTCGCGGCCGGACGTCGTTGGGAGCTCGCTGCTACGCGCACCGTGGCAAGGCCGTCGAAGACGATCGCTTCAGTGCTCGGATACGAAGGGCAGCTCGACGATGATCGCGCTCGCCCCGTGCGCGCCGACGGCGATGTGCGCGCCGGGCTCAGCCTCGCGCCGCAGCAGCGCGAGCGCGATCGGCCCGTGCTCCGTCGAGAGCGCGACGCTGCCGAGCGCGCCGACGACGCGCTCGCCAAGCCGTAGCTCCGCGCCGGTCGCGGCCGGCGCCGAGAGGCGCAGCCCGCGCAGGTGGCGGTTTGGCTTGCCCTTGTAGAACAACCGCGCGACCGTCTCCTGCCCTACGTAGCAGCCCTTCGTAAAGCTCACCGCACGCTCGTTCAGCCCGGCCTCCTGCGGGATCGTGCTCTCGTCGATGTCGACGCCGAAGCGCGGGCGCCCGCGTTCGACGCGCACGCACTCGGCCGCCTGCTCGGAGACACCTAGAGCGCCGCGGCCGAGCAGCGCGTCGCGCAGCCGCTTCCTGTCTGACGCCTCGCACAGCAGATCGACGCCGACGTCCGTGCGGATCGCGAGCGCCGCGACGCCATCGATCGCGACCGGTGCGCTTGCGTGCTCGTCGGTCGGAAGCGGCGTCGCCGCGCCATCGTTCGCGCCGCCTGCGCTTGCGTGCGGGTCGCCCGCCGCGACGCCCGCCACGCTCGCGTCCGCGTCGGGCGCGAGGACACCCGCCACGCGCTCGGAGTCCGGTCCGAGCAGCGAGAGCAGCCCGCGCTCGAGCGTGCGCTTGCGTAGCTCGACGTCGAAGCCGATCTTGTAGCGGCGGATCATGTCGAATAGCGCCTGCAGCGCAATACGCTCGGTGTCGAGCAGCAGCTCGATCGGCACGCTGCGCTCATCGCCGGCCACGCCGACGGTGACTGGCACGCCGGCGCCGGCGCCATCGGCCGGCGCGACCGCGAGGATCCGCACGTCGCCGAGCATCTTGCCCTTGTGCGTCAGGAACGCGGCGTAGCGGCCTTCTCCGGGCCGTAGGCCCGCGAGCTCGTTCGTCACCTGCCCGTCGAGAAACTCGACCGCGCCGGCACCGCTCAGCGCGAGCTTGCCGCGATCTGAGCGGTCAAGCAGGCCGCAGCGCTCGGTCACGACGCGGTGCCCTGTGGCGAGCGCGTTGGGATCGGCCTCGGCGATCGCGGCGTCTGTCTCGGTTGTGGCCACTGATTCGAGCATAGCCGCGCTACGCTTGCGCGCGATGGGCCTCGCCGACACCTTCCAGCGGATCATCGACGCGCTGCCGGGCGACTGGACGGACCTCGAGCTCGACCTGCGGATCGCCGACGAGTCGCGCTACGTCGAAGCGGCGCTGTACCTCGCGACGTGCAACGCGCGGCCGTACTCGAAGCACGACTGGCACTGGCGGTTGCTCGTCGCGCACCGCTTCGGGCATGCGGCCTCCGCGCAGACGGTCCACGGCACGCTCGCGCTGCTCGACGAAGCCGGCATCGACGGCGAGCTCGCCGTGCGCGAGACGCGCAGCGGTCGCGCCGAGATCGCGCCCGGGTGGGGTCGCCCGCAGTCCGCCCGCGAGGAGTTCCGCCGCCTGCGGGCGCTGTAGCGATGGCGTGTGTGCTCGCGCTCGTGCCCGACCTGCTGTTCGGCTCGCGCGTGCAGGGCTCGCTGAGCGCCGCCGGCAACGACGTCGAGCTGATCGACGACGCGCCGCGGCTGCGCGAGCGGCTGTCCGCGCCCGGCGAGCCGCGCGCGGACGTGCTCGTCGTCGACCTGACCGACGCGCAGCTCGACGGCGCCGCGGTCCACGAATCGCTCGCCGGCAACGATCTGCTCAACGGGATCAAGACGCTCGCGTTCTACTCGCACGTCGACGTCGACACCGGCGAGCGCGCGCGCAATGTCGGCTTCGACCTCGTCGTGCCACGCTCGCGCATGGCGCGCGAGGGCGCGCAGCTCATCGCTCGCCTCGTCGACCGCGACTGACGCGCCGCCTGAGCGACCATCTCGCCCGCGCGTCGGGGCCGCTGGGCCTCGCTCAGCTCGCCTCGGTCGCCTGCGTGCGGCCGATCTCGGCGAGCTCCTGCTCGCTCGGCTCGAGCGGCACGATCGCGCCGTTCGGCACGCGCTGACCGTACGGCAGCCAGCGGCCGATCCGCACTGACAGCGCCGCGCGGATCACCATCCCGTGACAGACGACGAGCGCCGGCAGCGCGCCCGCCTCGATCTCCTCGAGCGCCGCGCCGACGCGCTGCTCCTGCTGCACGAACGACTCGCCGCCGGGGAACGCGAAGTCGGGATCGGCGTTGGCGAACGCGGCGAACAGCTCCGGCGCTTCGGCCTGCACTTCGGCGAACGAGCGGTCGGTCCAGTCGCCGGCGTCGGTCTCCATCAGCCGCGCGTCCTCGCGCGGCTGCAGGCCGATCCGCGCGGCAACCGCGTCGACCGTTTCGCGCGCGCGCAGCAGCGGGCTGCACCACAGCGCGGCGAAGCTGTACGAGGTGGCGCGCTCGGCCAGCTCGACGGCCTGCTCGCGCCCGAGCGCGTCGAGCGGCACGGCCTGCTGGCCCTGGAAGCGGCCCTCGCGGTTGTAGGCCGTCCGGCCGTGGCGGGCCAGGTAGACCTGCGATGCCACCTACGCCGTCTCGCCCGCCCTGGGCTCCAAGACTCCGCTGTCGGATGATCCGACGGGCTCGATTTCGCTCGGGCGCAGGTAGAGAAACTCGTACAGCAGCGCGGCGACCGTGGCGCCGGCGAGCGGCCCGGCGTACCATACCCACGCGTGCGACCAGTAGTCGCCGACGAGCTGCGGCCCGAAGGCGCGGGAAGGGTTCATCGCGGCGCCCGTGAACGGACCGCCGAACAGGACGTCGATCGTGATCGTCAGGCCGATCGCAAGGCCGGCGATGGCCTTGAACGTGCCGCGGGCGTCCACGGCGCTGGCGAACACCACCCAGACGAGGAAGAACGTCATGATCGCCTCCAGGCCGAAGGCCGAGGCGGCGTCGACGCCGTTGCCGGTCGCAGGCACGCCGAGCTTCACCGCTTCGGTGCTTGCATGGGGGATCAGGTCGTGCACGAGCAGCGCCGCGAGCGCTGCACCGGAGAACTGCGCGATCCAGTAGACGATCCCGAGGGCCGGCTTGATGCGGCGCGTAATGAGGAAGCCGAAGGTGATCGCCGGATTGAAGTGCGCGCCGGAGATGTGCCCCATGGCGGAGACCATCACGCCGATCGCGAGGCCGTTGGCGACGGCGACGCCGATCAGCGAGCCGTCGTGGATTTGGAAGGCGGCGACGGCCGCGCCGGCGCCGATGAACGTCAGCGTGAAGGCGCCGATGAACTCGGCTACCGCACGCCGAAAGGCATCCTCAAGCACAGTGAAAAGCTACGTCGCGGATCGGACGGATCGCGTGCCGCGCTCCCCGACCACTCCAACGCGGCCGGCAAGCGGCGCGGTCGGCACGGCGAGGCGGGCGATCAAGCGTTCGTGCCGTCATAGACTCCTGCCATGCGTCGCCGAGTGACCTTCTCGCGCAACCTGACGCTGTCGCTGTCGCGGACGTGTCGCTGCTACTGCAAGTACTGCGCGTTCGCGACGCACCAGGCGCATCTGCATTCGCCAGATGAGGTGATCGCGATCCTCGACGGCGCCGCCAGGCGCCACGTCAAGGAGCTGCTCGTGCTGACCGGCGAGATGCCGGAGGTCAACGCGGGCGTCGCGGCGCGGCTGGCCGAGCATGGGCACGCGGACTTCACGGCGTACGTCGTGTGGACGTGCGAGCGCGCGCTCGAGCGCGGCCTGTTGCCGCACACGAACCTCGGCGTGCTGTCGCACGAGGACTTGGCGCGCCTGCGTGAGGTGACGGCCTCGCAGGGGTTGATGCTCGAGTCGATCTCCGAGCGGCTGATGCAGACCGTGCACGCCGGCTCGCCGACGAAGCACCCGGCGCGGCGCCTGCAGACGATCCGCGCGGCCGGCGAGCTGAAGATTCCGTTCACGAGCGGCATCCTCGTCGGGATCGGCGAGTCCGAGCAGGAGCGCGGGGAAGCGCTCGAAGCGATCGCCGACGTGCACGCCGAGCACGGGCACATCCAGGAGGTGATCCTGCAGAACTTCGTCCCGCACCAGCGCTACTACGGCCGCGAGCCGGCCGAGATCGCCGACGCCGCGGCGCGCGCGTACTGGCGGACGGGCGTCGAGACGGACGTCTCCGAGCGCGCCGATGGCGGCGCCGGCCCGGCGCTGCAGCGGCCGAGCCTGCCGCTGCCCGATTGGGCGTGCGCGGTGTCGATCGAGGACATGAAGCGGCTGATCGCCGAGTGCAAGCGCCTGATGCCGGACGTCGGCGTGCAGGTGCCGCCGAACCTCGCCGACTGGTGGGGTGAGCTCGTCGCGGCTGGCGCGAGCGACCTCGGCGGCCTTTCGGCGAACGGCGATCACATCTCGCCCGAGCACCCGTTCCCGTCGCCGCATCAGGTCCGCAAGGAGCTGCAGCGCGACGGCGTCGCGCTGACCGAGCGCTTGTGCGTGTACCCGAAGTACATCGACCCCGAGTGGATCGCGCCGGGCGTGCTCGACACGATCAAGGCGAGGTACTGGAGCTTCATCCCGCGGCGCGGCTCGGGTCGGACCGAGCCGCCGGCGCCGATCCGCCTCGACCTCGTGTCGCGCGCGATCGAGCGCGGCCGCGCCGGCGAGCCGCTGAGCGCGGAGGAGCTGACGGCGCTGTTCGCCGAGACGCGCGCCGAGGCGATCGAGGAGCTGCGCGCGGCGGCGGATGAGCTGCGTGCGGAGCTCGCGGGGGAGACGGTCACGTTCGTCGTCAACCGCAACATCAATGTCTCGAACGTCTGCACGGTCGGCTGCGCGTTCTGCGGCTTCGGCCAGAGCAAGCGCTCGCCGGACGCATACGAGCACGACCGCGACGAGTTCGCGAGGCGCGTGCACGAGGCCGTCGAGTACGGTGCGAGCGAGCTGTGCATCCAGTCGGGTATCCATCCCGACTGGCAGCTCGAGGACTACCTCGGGTGGCTGCGCTTCGCGAAGGAGCTTGCGCCGCAGTTGCATCTGCACGCGTACAGCCCGATGGAGATCGCGCACATGTGCGACATCTCGGGCCTGCCGCCGAGCGACGTGTTCGCGCAGCTGCGCGACGCCGGCCTCGGCTCGACGCCGGGCACGGCCGCCGAGGTGCTGCACGACGGCGTGCGCGAGCGGATCTCGCCGAACAAGCTGCCGGTCGCGCGCTGGGTGCAGATCGTCGAAGCGTCGCATCGCGCCGGCCTGCGCTCGACCTCGACCGTCATGTTCGGCCACATCGAGGAGCCGTGGGAGCTCGCCGAGCACATGCGCGTCGTGCGCGAGCTGCAGGAACGGACCGGCGGCATCACGGAGTTCGTGCCGCTGTCGTTCATCCCGTTCCAAACCTTGCTGGGCCGAACCCATGGCGTCGAGGAGATCTCTCGAGCGGAGAACCTCAAGCACACGGCCGTCTTCCGCCTCGCGCTCGGGCGCACGATTCCAAGCGTGCAGGCTTCGTGGGTCAAGATGGGCCTCGACGCGGCGACCGAGTCGCTGCGCTGGGGCGTCAACGACCTCGGCGGGACGCTGATGGAGGAGTCGATCAGCCGCCTCGCCGGCAGCTACCACGGCACGAAGCTCGACCCCGACGAGCTGATCGCCGCGGCGCACCGCGCTGGGCGCGCGGCGGCCGAGCGCACGACGCTGTACGAGATCGTCCGCCGCCACGAGCCGGCGCTCGCCGCGTGAGCAGCTAGGAGTCGGCGCCGACGCGCTGTTCGGCGAGGAACGACTCGGTCGCTTCGAGCAGCAAGCGGTTGTAGGTGATGCCGGCGATCAGGCTTGCGCGCGCGCCGCGGAAGCGTTCGTCATCGGGGCAACCCGCGAGGTAGGACTCGAGCTCTTCGAGCTTTGCCCTGTAGAACGCGCGGCGCGAGCGCGAGTACGCGACCGGATCGCCGCCGGCGAACAGCTTCAGCACGCCTTCGTCGCGCAGCTGCGGCGGGGCGAGCTCGGGCGAGTCGCGCCACGCGTGCAGCGCTTCGCGCCCGCGCTCGGTGACCGAGTAGAGCTTGCGCCGGCGGCCGTGCTGCTCGCGACGTTCCGAGAGCAGCCCGGCGTTCGTCAGGCGGTCGGGCTCGGCGTAGAACGTCGTGTGCGGGACCGGCCAAAAGTTCTCCACCGAGTGTTCGAGCGCCTGCTTGAGGTCGTACGGCGTCGCCTCGCCGAGCAGCTCGAGCAGGCTGATCACCGCGTAGGAGGTGCCGGTCAGGCGCAGCTGCTTGTCGCTCATCGGCTCACCGGATGTTGGGATTCGGCCTTGACTTGCATAGTACAGGCTGTATGGTGCGTTTACGACTATAGACCCTGCAAGGCGTCCGGCTCGGAGGTGCGACGAGATGGTTGATCAGCAGAGCGGCAACGGCAACACGAGCGATCATGGCAACGGCAGCGTAGGCGCGGCGGCGGACTTCGACGCGATCGTCGTCGGCGCGAGCCTCGCCGGCTGCGCGACGGCGATCATGCTCGCGCGCGCGGGCGCGCGCGTGGCGCTCGTCGAGCAGCGACCGGAGATGAGCGCGTACAAGAAGGTCTGCTCGCACTACATCCAGTCATCCGCCGTCGCGACGCTCGAACGCCTCGAGCTGCTCGAGCCGATGACGCAGGCCGGCGCCGTGCGCTCGCGCGTGCGACTCCACGGCCCGGCCGGGTGGGTCGAGCCGACCGACGGCCCGCTCGCGTACGGCGTCAACCTGCGACGCGAGGTGCTCGACCCGCTGATTCGCGCTGCCGCCGCCGAGACGCCCGGGGTCGAGCTGATGCTCGGCGAGACGGTCGGCGCGCTGCTGCGCGAGGGCGAGACGGTCTGCGGCGTGACGGCTCGTGATCGCAGCGGCCACGAGCTGCGCCTGCGCGCGAAGCTCGTCGTCGCCGCCGACGGGCGCGGCTCGCGTGTGGCGAAGCTGGCCGGTGTGCGCGAGCGCAAGCGTCGCAACGAGCGCTTCGCGTACGGCGCGTACTTCGAAGGTCCTACGCTGAGCGGCGGCTCGGACGCCCTGTTCTGGCTGCTCGACCCCGACATGGCCGCCGCGTTTCCGACCGACAGCGGTCTCACGTTCTACGCGGCGATGCCGACGAAGCGTCGTCTCGCGCGGTTTCGCGAGGACCCGGCCGGAGCGCTTGTCGAGCTCGTCTCCTCCGTGCCCGACGCACCGCCGATTCGCGCCTCGCGGATCGTCTCGCAGCCAGAGGGCAAGCTCGACATGACGAACGTCGCGCACGCGCCGACCGCGCCGGGGCTCGCGCTCGTCGGCGATGCGGCGCTCGCCGAGGACCCGCTGTGGGGGATCGGCTGCGGCTGGGCGCTGCAGTCGGCGGAATGGCTCGCCGACAGCGTCGGCGAGGCGCTGGCGCACGCGTCGGGAGATGCGCAGGCGCGACCAATCGCGCGTGGGCTCGCGCGCTATCGCCGCAAGCACCGGCGCATGTTGGGCGCTCACGCGTTCCTGATGAACGACTTCGCGACGGGCAGGAAGATGAGCCCGATCGAGCGATTGCTGTTCGACACGGCGACGTACGATCGCGGCGTGGCGCGCGTGATGGAGGCGTTCGGCACGCGCAACATCAGCCCCGCGCGCATGTTCGTGACGGCGATACCGCGCGCCGCGGCAGCGCGCGTGCGACGTCCGCCCGCGCGCGACGCCGGTTATGCGCCGCCGTCGGTTGCGCTGTCGGGCGCAGGCGGCGAGGTCTCGCGGGGCGAGCGATGAGCGTCTCGCAGCGGACGCTGACGGTCGCCGGCACGCGCGCGCCGATGATCGAAGCAGGGCCGTCCGATGCGAAGGAGGCGGTCGTGTTCGTGCACGGCAACCCGGGCTCGTCGAGCGACTGGACGGCGCTCGTCGATGAGGTTGGCGCGTTCGCGCGTGCTGTCGCGTTCGACATGCCCGGCTTCGGCAAAGCGCACGCGCCGGCCGGCTTCGCGTACGACGTCGGCGCGTACGCGCAGTTCATCGAGGCGGCGCGCGCCGAGCTCGGGATCGAGCGCGTGCACCTCGTGCTGCACGACTTCGGCGGGCCGTTCGGGCTGTTCTGGGGAATCGAGCACGCCGAGCGCTGGGCGAGCCTCGTGCTGCTGAACGTCGGCGTGATGCCCGGCTATGAGTGGCACTCGATGGCCAAACGCTGGTGCACGCCGGTGCTCGGTGAGCTGACGCAGGCGTTCATCCCACGCGCGGCGTGGCGGCGCTTGATGCAGAAGGGCAATCCGCGCGGGTTGCCGCCGGAGTTCGTCGACAAGATGTACGACGACTACGACCGCGAGACGCGGCGCACGGTGCTGAAGCTCTACCGCGCGACGCCCGACCCGGGCAAGACGGCGATCGAGCTCGGCGCGGCGATTGCGCAGCTGCACAAGCCGACGCTCGTGATCTGGGGCGCGGCGGATCCGTACATCGGCGTCGAGTTCGCCGAGCGCCAGCGCGAGTTCTTCGACGTCGAGGAGGTCGCGGTGCTGCCTGACAGCGGGCACTGGGCGTTTCAAGACGATCCGCAGCGGGTCAGGGAGCTGGTCGTGCCGTTCCTGGAGCGGCAGTTGGCGGGCGCGGCCGGCGCTACGCGCTAATCGCCCAAGCCCGCCCAATGAATCGGCGCGCTACCGTTTCGAGATGATGACTGCGAAGGAGCAACTACGCGAGCGCATCGAGACATTGTCCGAGGAGGAGGCTGGCGAAGCACTTCGCCTGCTGGACCTGCGCGTCGATCCAGTGATCGCGGCGTTCCGCGACGCTCTGCCCGACGACGAGCCGTGGACCGAGGACGATGAGGCCGCAGCGGCGGAAGGCAGGGCCGACCTGGCGGCCGGCCGCACGGTGCCGCTCGATGTCACGCTGCGGGAATCCGAGTGAGTGACGCGGCCTTGGCGCGTTCAGCTCACCCGGACCGCAGCACGCGATCTGCGCCGTCTTGATCCTCCGATCCGCAAACGGGTCGAGCAGGCCCTGGGAGAGCTCGCGGAAAATCCACGGGGGTCTGGAGCACTCCGCAAGCTCACGAGCGCACCGGAGTGGAGGCTGCGGATCGGCGACTGGCGAGCGTTGGTTCTCCTGAATCCACAGACGCGCGTAATTGTCGTTACCCGGGTCCTGCCGCGCGGACGCGCCTATCGCGGCTGATGCGCGTGGTGCGTCGGCTGTTACCGGAACAGATCCTCATCGAGCGGCCGCAGCATCGTGCTCGCGCCGGGGCCGTCGTCGTCAGTCAAATAGCGCTGGAGCCCCTCAACCACGACAACCGGCTCGCCCGAGTCCTTCGCCCGCACCAACTCGCCGATCGAAGCGGCGGCATCGGCCGCCGCAAGCCAAGTAGCGCGCAGCTCCATCCCGCGCGCGTCGCTGCGCCCGCGCCAATCGTCGAGCGCGCGCATCCCGGCCAACCCGATCGCGACATCGACCTGCCCATGCCGCCAAGCGCGCCCGAAGCTGTCGGCGATCAGCACGCCGACGCGCGCGCCGGTCAGCTCGAACAACCGCGCTCGCAACGCGCGCGCGGAGCCGTCCGGGTCGCGCGGCAGCACGATCAAAGTGTCGAGCTCGCCGGCGTTCGACGCGTCGACGCCGGCGTTGGCGCAGACGAAGCCATGGTGCGTGCGCGTGATCAGCACGCCGCGCTCGGCGCGGACGATGTCGGTCGACTGATCGAGCACGATCTGCACGACACGCGCGTCCCGCGGCTCGCCGGTGGCGGCTTCGGCTTCGGCGGCGAGCTCGCGCGCACGCTTGCTCGGTCGCACGTCGCCGAGCGCGACGACGGCGCCCTCGCACTTCGACACGGCCTTGTGCGCGATGACGAGCAGCTGCCCGTCGCGCAGCGCCTCGCCGGACTCGCGCGCGGCGGCGGCGATCAGCGCGGCCAGATCGTCACCGAGCGTCAGCTCAGGCAGGCCGGCGAGGGCGCGGGCGCTGAGGGTTGCCACGGCGTGCGGGCTCGATCAGTCGGTTTCGATGACGGATAGACGATTTCGGGGCTCGGGCTGCCCGAGCACGGCGCGCGTGCGCGAAGCTGCCGCGCTGGTTGCGTCGAGGCGGTCTCGCAGCGCGGCGAGGTCGTCGCCGGTGTCGACGTCGAGCAGCAGCGAGGACGGGTGCTCGATCCGACAGCGCGCGCCGGCGGCGCGAGCGAGCGCCTCGTGGCGCTCGCGGCTCCCTGCGCCGAACGCCGGCTCGATCGCATCGGGAGGGGTGAGCAGCAGACCGTTCGTGCCGGTGCCGTGGCGATCGGGCACGATCGCGACCTCGGCGCCGTCCGCGGCGCGCTCATCGGCGACGGCCAGCATTTCGTCGAGCTCGTCGGGGTCGAGCGCGGGGCAGTCGCCGGGGATGCACAGCACGCGCTCGAAGCTGTCGGCGAGCGCGTGGCGCACGCCTAGCGCGACGGCGGCCGACTGCCCATCGTCGGCGGTGTCGTCGATCACCAGCGCGTCGTGCTCGGCGGCGAGCTCGGCGAGGCTCGGCTCGCGCGTGACGACGATCGTGCGCTCGATCGCGTTCGTCTCGGCCAGCGCTGCCAGCACGTCGGCGACCATCGCGCGCGCGAGGCGGCTGCGCGGCTCGTCGGCGACGCCGCTCGCGCCGAGTCGCGACTTCGCCGCGGCGAAGCGCTTGACGGGCAGGATCGCGGCGGTGCGCATCGGGCTCTCACGATAGTCGGGGCGAGAGCGGCCCCGGCGGCCGAACGGCGCGAAGTCGCCGCGCAGGACGATCGTCCCCCGGAGCTCCGCTCACCAGTCGAGCAGCATCAGCCCGACGGTCACGCCCGGTCCGATCGTGACCATCAGCCCACGCTCGCCCGGCTCGGGTTCACGCTGCTCGATCGTCTCCTTCAGCACGTAGAGAATCGACGGAGTGCCGACGTTCCCATGCTCGGCAAGCGCGCTCCAGCTCAGCGCGGTGTCCTCGTCGGAGAGGCTGAGCGCGGACTGCACGTTCTCGATGATTCGCCTGCCGCCGGGATGCACGAGCCAGTGGTCGATCTGGTCGTACCCGGTGCGATTGCACCGCAAGAAGCGCTCGACGATCTCGTCAAGCCCGGCGCCGGCGAGATCGGGGAGCTTTCGCGAGAGATGAAGGTGGCTGTCGTCGTCGCTGCACTCGAGGCTGACGGCGTCGAGCGTGCCCGTGATCTGATGGACCTGCGTCGCGCGGATCATCGGGCCGTCGGCGTACGGGTCGGCCGACAGCAGCGCGACGGCGCAGCCGTCGCCGAACAGCGACGAGCCGACGGTCTTCGCGCGGGGGTCGTCGGCCCGCGTCGGCATCAGGATGCCGCTCATGCTGTCGGCTGCGACGACGAGCGCCTGACTATCGGGATGTCCGTGCAGCGCCTGCACGGCGAGCTTCATCAACGGCACGGCGCTCGCGCAGCCGACGCCGGTGACGTGGTACTTGTCGGTCGTCGGGTCCATTTCGTAGTGGTCGACGAGACGATGCGCGAGCGTCGGGCAGCCGAGCGAGTACAGGCTCGCGCTGAGCACCGTGCCGATCTCGACGGGATCGAGCTCGAGCGCGTCGATCGCCTCGATCGAACGGCTCAGCAGCTCGTGCTCGATGCGCGCCGTGCGTCCCTGCACGTTCAACTCGAGGAAGTCGTCGCTCAGCTGCAGGTGTCGACGCTCGACACCGCCGCGCGCGAAGATGCGCTCGGCGAACTCATCACCGGCCAGTCCGAGCCGGTCGAGCACTTCGCCCTGTGTGAACGTCTCCGACGGGTCCGCGACCGACAGTGCCGCGATCCGCGCACCGCTGCGTCTGAGACCTCTGCGCGCGCCTGCGATCGCCCCGGTGAGCACCGCCGGGCCGCCCGTGTTCGTGCTGCTCTGCATGCGGATGCTCCTAACTGGAGTGGACGCGCGAATACGTCCAGGCTGCCGATCGACGATATTTACGAGAACATCGGCGAACGGCCCTCAGTAGTGGTTTCTTATCGAGTTCTTCGCAGAGCGTCGGGCCGATCTGATGCGATGGCGAACTTGAAAAGCACAGGCCTGGAGTCGACGGGGGCGAGGATGGAGGCATGAGATGAGGCTGATCGGGGCGGGGCTGCCGCGCACGGGCACGTTGACGCAGAAGCTGGCGCTGGAGCGGCTCGGCTTGACGCCGTGCTACCACTGGGTCAACGTGATCGCCGACCTCGACCAGGTCGAGCTGTGGGATCGCGCGATCGACGGCGAAGCGATCTGGGATCGGGTCTTCGCCGACCAGCAGGCCACGGTTGACTGGCCCGGCGGCTACTTCTACCGCGAGCTGATCGACGCGTATCCCGACGCGAAGGTGTTGCTCAGCGTGCGCGATCCGCAGGCGTGGGAGCGGAGCTTCCGTCAGACGATCTGGACGATGTCGCACGGGCGCACGCTGATGCCGCTGCTGGCGCGCGCACGCGCCGAGATCGACCCGCGCTGGAGGCGATATCTGGAGCTCGTCGATCGCATGTTCTGGGGTCCGCAAGGCACGTTCGCGGCCGGCCACGCCGAGCCGAGCCAGTTGATCGAGCAGATGCTCCGCCACAACGCCGACGTCGAACGGGTCGTCCCGGCCGAGCGGCTGCTCGTATGGGAAGTCACCGACGGTTGGCAGCCGCTGTGCGACTTCCTCGAGCTCGACGTGCCAGACGAGCCGCTGCCGCATGCGAACGATCGCGACACCTTCCTCGAACGCGTCGTCGACGGTGCGCTAGACGCCCTTCAGAGCTGGCGCGAGCGCAATCTGGCCGCTTAGTCTGGGCCGCTGAGGCCCAGCGCGAAGTCGAGCGTTTGCGCGGCGACGCGCGCGCGGCCTTCGCCGTCGCTCATGCGCGTGTCGGCGTGCAGCGCCGGGAGCTCCGAGCCGGCGTCCTCGTCGGCGACGATCCCGTCGAGCAGCTCGCCGTAGAACGCGGCGACGCCGGCGGCGCTGCAGTCGAGCGCCGCGAACGCCATGAACGCGGCCGTCGGCCCCTTCAGCACCTCGCCGCCGACGATCGGGCTGACCGCGACGACGGGCGCGCTCGCGTCGTGCAGCGCCTCGCGCAGGCCCGGCACGGCGAGGATCGGCGCGATCGACGCGAGCGGGTTCGACGGGCCGATCACGATCGCGTCGGCGCGCGCGATCGCGTCGAGCACGGCGGCCGTCGGCTGCGCCTGCTCGGCGCCACGGAACTCGAGCCCCTCGACGGGGCCGGCGGCGCGGTCGCGGATCATGTGCTCCTGGAACGAGCGCCAGCCGGCCGGGCCGCGCACCCACGTGCGCACGGGCTCGTCGCACATCGGCAGCACGCGCGCGGACAGGCCGAGCGTCGCCGTCAGCCGCGCGAGGGCCTCGGTCGGCGTCAGCCCGTCGGCGATCGCTTGCGCGCGCGCCAGGCACCACGCGAGGTCACGGTCGCCGAGGTTGAACCACACGTCCGATCCGAGCGCACGCAGCGCGTCCATCACGGTGAACGTGTCGCCGGCGAGGCCCCAACCGCGCTCGTCGATTTCGTCGGCGAGCCAGAACGTGACGAGGTCGGGGTCGGGCGAGACGTGCGCGCCGTAGATCGTGATGTCGTCGCCCGTGTTGGCGATCACGCTGAGCCGCTCGGGCGCGATCACGTCGGCGACCCCGCGCGCGAGCTTCGCGCCGCCGGTGCCGCCGGCGAGCACGACGACGTCGGCGTCGTGCGCGGCCGTCGCGCTCACTCCCAATCGGGGTCGGCGAGCCCGGTCAGGCGGATGCCGGCGTGGACCTTGTAGCGCGCGTTGACGCCGATCAACAACGCCGTCATCGACTCGGTGATGCGCGACATCTCCAGGCGCCCGGCGTCGATGCAGCGCAGTCCGTCGATCCGCTCGATCAGGTGCGCGGCCTCGGCCTTGTCGGCGCGCTTGTCGCCGCACACGAGCACGTCCTGTTCGAGCGGGTGCTCCAGGTCGGTCAGCGACGCGGCGCTGACCGTGTGCAGCGCCGAGGCGACACGCACGCCGTCGGGGACCATCTCGGCGGCCTGCTGCGCGGCCGAGCCCTGCCAGACGCCGAGCATCCGCGTCGCCTTGCCGCTGACGGCCGCGGCGAGCGGCACGGTCGCGTCGATCAACAGCTGCCCCGGCGCCAGCACGTCCTTCAGGTTCGTCAGCGTCTCGGAGTGACTGCGAAACGGCACGCTGAGGATCACGACCTGCGCCGACCGCGCGGCCTCGCCGTTCTCGGCGCCCGTGCACGACGCGCCGGGGATCGCCTCGCGCGCGCGACCGGCGGCCTGCTCGGCGCGTCCGGCGTCGCGCGAGCCGATCACGACGGGCACGCCGGCGCGCGCGAAGCGGACCGACAGGCCGAAGCCGAGCGCGCCGGAGGCGCCGATGATCGCGACTGGTTCGGCGGCCGGGGCGGACATCGCGGCGAGTATAGGCTTGGATCGATGCTCGACCGCGTCAGGATCAGAGAGGTCGGTCCGCGCGACGGCTTCCAGAACGAGCCGGAGACGATCGCGACCGACGACAAGGTCGCGCTGATCGACGCGCTCGCGCGCACCGGCCTGCGGCGGCTCGAGGTGACGAGCTTCGTGCGCGCCGACGTAATCCCCCAGCTCGCCGACGCGGCCGAGGTCCTACGGCGGATCGACGTGCCCGAGGAGGTGGCGGTGAGCGTGCTGATCCCGAACGCACGCGGCCTCGACGCGGCGCTCGAGCAGCGCGAGCGGATCGACGAGATCAACGTGTTCATGTCGGCGTCCGAGACGCACAACCGCAAGAACGTCAACCGCTCGATCGCCGCGTCGCTTGCCGAGCTACAGGGAGTGCTCGCACGCGCGCGCGACGCAGGACTGCGCTGTGAGGGCGTGATCTCGACGTCGTTCGGCTGCCCGTACGAGGGCCACGTGCCGCCCGAGCGCGTGCTCGAGATCGCCGCGCAACTGCGCGACGCCGGCGCGCAGGAGGTCGGCTTCGGCGACACGACGGGCATGGCCAATCCGCGCCAGGTGCGCGAGTTCTTCGCCGCGGCGAAAGCGCAGCTCGGCGCGGACGTCGAGCTGACGGCGCACTTCCACAACACGCGCGGGCAGGGGCTCGCGAACGTGCTCGCGGCGCTGGAGGCCGGCGTCGACAGCTTCGAGTCGAGCTTCGGCGAGCTCGGCGGCTGCCCGGTGCCGGCCGGCGCGACGGGCAACATCGCGACCGAGGACCTCGTCTCGATGCTGCACGAGATGGGCATCGAGACGGGCATCGACCTGCCGGCGCTGCTCGCGTGCGCGGGCCGCGTGCAGGAGATCCTCGGCCGCTCGCTGGGCAGCCATACGTTGATCGCTGGCCCGATCGACTGGCGCTAGGCGGGTGAGGCCGCGGCCTCGGCCTCGCGCGCGCCCTCGCGCGCGGCGGCGACGCAGTACTCCTGCACGGCGACCTCCAGCTCGAGCGTCTGCGCGAGCGCGGGACGCGCGGAGGCGTCGATCACGCGCTTGGCGCGGCCAACGGCGACGTGCGAGTTGGCGAGCAGCTCGTCGACGAGCGCCTGCGTCGCCGCGTCCAGCTCGTCAGGGGCGACGACGCGGTTGACGAGGCCGATCCGCTCGGCCTCGACGGCATCGATCGTGCGCGCGGTCATGATCAGCTCCTTCGCGCGGCCGAGGCCGACGACGGCGGGCAGCCGCGTCGAGCCGCCGACGTCGGGGATGATCCCGAACTTCACCTCCGGCAACCCGAGCTGGGCGTCGCTCGAGGCGATCCGCAAGTCGCAGCCGAGCGCCACCTCGAGCGCGCCGCCGACGCACGTGCGGTGGATCTGGCAGACGACCGGCTTGACCATCTCTTCACAGAGGTTCGCGCAGTCGAGGAACACGTTGCGGAACGTGCGCATGTGCCCGGGCGTGCCGGCCGACCGCGCGAGCTCGTTCAGGTCGACGCCGGCCGAGAAGACGGGGCCTTCGCCGCGCAGCACGACGCAGTGCACATCCGCGTCGGCGGCCGCCTCGCGCAGCGCGCCGGCGAGCGCGCGCAGCAACTCCTGGCTCATCGCGTTGCGCTTCTCGGGGCGGTTGAGGACGACGTGACGGACCGCGCCGCGGTCCTCGGTGACGACGATGCTCATCGGCGGGCTCCTGACGCTCGGTTGCTGACGGCCGGCGGATCGTGGACGGCCTTCCCGGCTGAGGCTAGCGCCGCCGCGCTGGCCGCGCACCGCGGCGGCCGGAGTCGCCTGCGCTGACCCGCCCAGATCGGGGCAGGATCAGCGGAGACGGCTCCGCACGCCGACTGCCGCGTCAGTGAGCGAGGCCGAGCGTGTTGTTCGAGTCGTTCACGAAATAGAGCCCCTTCGACGTCGGCGCGACGGTCAGCCCGAACAGCCCGCCGGCGCCGGCTTCGCTGTCCAGCGGCTGGAACTCCGCGCCGACCGGCGTCGTCTCGACGACGTTGCCGTCGTTCGCGTTCGCCGTGAGAATGTCGCCGTTGGGCGCGAGCGTCAGCCCGAGCGGGTTGTTCAGGTAGCCGCCCTTGGCGACCGTCACGCCGCCGCCGCCGAGCGGCATCGAGCGGTTGAGCGCGCCGGGGATCGCCGCGATCCGGTTGCCCTGCGTGTCGGCGACGTACAGGCTGCCTTCGTCTCCGAGCGCGACCCCCGTCGGGCCGACGACGAGCGCGGCCGGGTCGGTGCGCTCGGGGAAGCCCGTCGCGATCACGCTCGTCGAGGTGACCTTCGGCGGCCGCCGTGCGCTCGTGTGCACGCGCAGGCGCACGACCGTGCCTTCGTCGATCGGCGTTTCGCCCGAGGCGACCGTGCCGTTGAGCACGTTCGTCACGAACAGCGTCGCGTCCTGGCCGCTCGCGACCGACGTCATGTCCCACGGGCCGTCGATCGGCGGACCGGAGATCGTCTCGACGACGTGTCCGCCACTGTCGAGCACGATCAGGCAGCCCGCCTGCGCGGTCGCCGCCATGCCGTTGCTCGTCGGCAGCGACCCGACGACGACGAAGCCGCGCGGCAGGATCGCGAGCGCCGTCGTCAGGCCGACGCCGCCGGGGCACGGACCGGGCAGGCTCGCCGGGTTGATCTGGGCGAACAGAGACTGGTGTCCACTCGGCGTCAGCTGCACGATCGTCGTGCCCGTGCCCTGCAGGTTTTCCGAGTTGTTGAAGTTGCTGATCAGGATGTCGCCGGCGACGAGCGAGCCGGCGCTCGTGCTCACGTCGACGATCCCGTACGGGTTCTCGTCGCCGTTGCTCGGGACGGTGCTGCCGACCGTCGAGAGCTTGCTCAGCGATCCGATGAACGGCTGGTCGAACGCCGCCGCGGCGCCCGGCAGCGCGACAGCGAGCGCGATCAGCGCCGCGAGCACGCCGACGGTGCGCGTGACCGGCGAGTGCCTGCCGCGACGTGGCGCTCCTGTGGGGCGAACGGGGTTTTCGGGCCGGCCGGCAGCGCTCGGCTGCGTTTGATGGTCGACGACACGATTGGGCATCACGAAGCCTCCAGGTTCGAAGTCCTTGCCCGATGCAGACTCCGAACGCGCGCAGACCTTCCCGCGCGAGGGAAAACGGCGCGTAATAGGCTGCGCGTCGTCCGCGCAAACGACGGGGAGGCCGAATGGCGCAGCAGATCGAGAAGGTTGGAGTGCTCGGAGCGGGGTTGATGGGCCACGGCATCGCGCAGGTCGCGGCGCAGTCCGGCTACGACGTCGTGCTGCGCGAGGTCGACGAGGCAGCGCTCGGCAAGGGCGTCGCGAAGATCGAGAAGCAGCTCGCGCGCGCGGTCGAGAAGGGCAAGTCGAGCCAGGACGACGCCGACGCGGTGCGCGCGCGGATCGCCGGCACGACCGACTATCGGGAGCTGGCCGACTGCGACCTCGTGATCGAGGCGATCACCGAGAACCTCGCGCTGAAGCTCGAGATGTGGAAGGAGGTCGATGCGATCGTCAAGGGCGAGGCGATCTTCGCGACGAACACCTCCTCGCTGGCGGTAATCGACCAGGCGGCGTCGACCTCGCGCCCGGAGCGGTTCGTCGGCGTGCACTACTTCAACCCGGCGCAGGTGATGAAGCTCGTCGAGGTCGTCCGCTGCGTGACGACGAGCGACGAGACATTCGACGCGGCGCTCGAGTTCGCGCGCTCGGAGGGCAAGCTCGCGATCCCGACGAAAGATCAGGCCGGGTTCATCGTCAACCGCCTGCTCGTGCCGTACATGCTCGACGCGATCCGCGCGCTCGAAGAGCGCGTCGGCTCGATCGCCGAGATCGACGAGGCGATGAAGGCCGGCGCGGGCCATCCGATGGGGCCGTTGACGCTCGCTGACTTCGTCGGGTTGGACACGCTCGGCTCGATCTGCGACGTGCTGTTCGACGAGTTCCGCGAGCGGCGCTTCGCGCGCCCGCCGGCACTGCGCAAGATGCTCGCGGCCGGCTGGTTCGGGCGCAAGTCGGGCATGGGCTTCTACGACTACTCAGGCGAGTCGCCACAGCAGAACACGGCGCTGTAGCGATGGGCTCGCTGCAGGACGCCACGCGGCGCGCGCTCGGCGGCGGCCCTGAGCGCCACCGCGAGAAGGCGCGCGAGCAGGGCAAGCTCGCCGTGCGCGAGCGGATCGCGCTGCTGCTCGACGACGACAGCTTCGCCGAGGAGGCGCTGCTCGCCAACTGGCGCGAGGACGGCCTCGGCGCCGACGGTGTCGTCACCGGCGTCGGCGAGATCGGCGGGCGGGCGGTCGCGCTGATGGCGAACGACCCGACCGTCAAGGCCGGCTCGTGGGGGCCGAAGACGGTCGAGAAGATCCTGCGGATCCAAGAGCGCGCGTCGTCGCTCGGCGTGCCGATCGTCTACCTCGTCGACTCGGCCGGCGCGCGGATCACCGACCAGGTGCAGATGTTCCCTGGCCGACGCGGCGCCGGGCGGATCTTCCACAACCAGGTGAAGCTGTCGGGCGTCGTGCCGCAGGTCTGTGTGCTGTTCGGCCCGAGCGCCGCCGGCGGCGCCTACATCCCGGCGTTCTGCGACGTCGTGATCATGCGCGAGGGCAACGCGTCGATGTACCTCGGCTCGCCGCGAATGGCGCAGATGGTGATCGGCGAGCACGTCACGCTCGAGCAGATGGGCGGCGCGAAGATGCATACGGGCGTCTCCGGCTGTGCCCATCAGCTCGTCGCGAGCGACGAGGAGGGGATCGAGACGGCGCGACGCTATCTCTCCTACTTGCCGGGCAACTGGGAGCAGCATCCGCCGCCCGCGGCGCCCGCGCCGGCGTCGGTCGGGGGTCAATCGATCGATCAGCTGATCCCGGCCGACGAGAACAAGCCGTTCGACATGAAGGAGCTGATCGGTGGGCTCGTCGACGAGGGCTCGTTGCTGGAGATCCATCCGCGCTGGGCGAAGGAGCTGATTGTCGGCTTCGCACGCCTGCACGGCCAGTCGATCGGGATCGTCGCCAACCAGCCGAAGTTCAAGGGCGGCGTGCTGTTCGGCGACTCGGCCGACAAGGCGGCGCGCTTCATCTGGTGCTGCAACGCGTTCAACGTGCCGCTGCTGTTCCTCGCCGACGTGCCGGGCTTCATGATCGGCACGCAAGTCGAGCGCGAAGGCATCATTCGCCACGGCGCGAAGATGATCAGCGCCGTCAGCGAGGCGACCGTGCCGAAGATCTCGGTCATCGTGCGCAAGGCGTACGGCGCCGGGCTCTACGCGATGGCCGGCCCGGCGTTCGAGCCCGACTGCTGTCTCGCGCTGCCGAGCGCGTCGATCGCCGTGATGGGCCCGCAGGCGGCGATCAACGCCGTCTACTTCAACCAGCTGCAGGCGATCGACGATCCTGAGGAGCGCGCGCGACGCACCGAGGAGCTGCGCGCCGAGTACGCCGGGGATATCGACATCCTGCATCTCGCCTCGGAGCTCGTGATCGACGCGGTGATCGAGCCCGACGAGCTGCGCGGCGAGCTGGTCCGCCGCTTCTCGCACGCGGCGTCGAAGCGGCGGACCTGGCCCGCCAAGCACAACCCGGTGACGCCGGTCTAAGCGGGCGCGATGCCGGCGGCGCGCGTCTGCTCGTCCTGGAACGGCGGGTACGTCTCGGTCAGCAGGTACAGATACGCGTCGCTGCGCGCCGTGTACGAGTTGGCGAGCACCATCATGTCGAACAGCCCGCGCGGCATCTTGCCGGTGAACAGGATCACGAACCACGCCGCGAACGCGCCGACCTCGAGCAGCAGGTTGATCGCGTAGCGGAGGATCACGATTGGGATCGCGAGGACGATGCGAAACAGCGTCTTCAAGCGGCTGTATTGCTCGAGCGGTCCGGCGAACTGCATGCGCACGGGGTAGCCGGGTTCGTCGGAGCCGCTGAACGGCGGATACGGGTCGGCCAGCAGCAACCCATATGCCGTCACGCGCGCGAGAAAGCGCGTGAAGTCGGCGACGAAGTCGTACAACCCCTTCGGATAGCGACCGGTGATGACGATCGCGAACCACGCGATCACGATCGCGATCGACGCGACGATGCCGAACACGTACAGCACGATCACGACCGGGATCACGAGGATCAGCCGGAAGAACGTCGTCAGACGATTGCGCCGCTCGACGTAGTCGGCCTCGAACGTCACTGGATAGGGCACGAGCACACCTCCTGTTGCGGTTGGCGGACGGGCCTGTCCGCGCCATGCTAAGCGCGCGACCGGCTGGCTGCGCGGTCGTTTTCAATAGATTGGCCGGCGATGGATCCATCGGAGATCGCCTTCGCCGGAATCGCGCGCCAGGCCGAGTTGATCGCGACGGGCGAGCTCTCCTCGCGTGAGCTCGTCGAGCTGTGTCTGCGGCGGATCGATGCCGCGCAGCGGCGCCTGAACGCGTTTCGCGTCGTGCTCGCCGAGCGCGCGCTGCTCGAGGCCGACCAGGCCGACGCGCGGCGCGGCGCCGGCGGCGAGCGCCCGCTGCTCGGCGTGCCGATCGCCGTCAAGGACGACATCGACGTCGCCGGCGAGGTGACGGCGCTTGGCTCGAACGCGTACGGCGAGCCGGCGGCGGCCGACGCCGAGGTCGTGCGACGCCTGCGCGCGGCCGGCGCGGTGATCGTCGGCAAGACGAACGTGCCCGAGCTGTGCGTGTGGCCGTTCACCGAGACGGCGACGTTCGGCGTCACGCGCAATCCGTGGGACGTGCAGCGCGCGCCCGGCGGCTCCAGCGGCGGCAGCGCCGCGGCGGTCGCCGCCGGGCTCGTCGGCGCCGCGCTCGGCTCCGACGGCGCCGGCTCGATCCGCACCCCGGCGGCCTGGTGCGGGCTGTTCGGGCTGAAGCCGCAGCGCGGGCGCGTCTCGACGGCGCCGCGCCCGCGCGCGTGGAATGGCCTGTCGGTCAACGGCGTGCTGACGCGGCGCGTCGTCGACACGGCGCTGTTCCTCGACGTCGCCTCGGGCGCGACCGACGTCGACGAGGACAGCGCGCCGTCGCCCGCGGTCCCGTTCGTGCAGGCCGCCGCGACGCCGCCCGGGCGCCTGCGGATCGCCTACTCGACGAGCGTCCCGCCGGGCGTGCTCACGAAGCTCGACGACGACGGCGCGCGCGCGTTGAGCGAGACCGTCGAGCTGCTGCGCTCGCTCGGGCACGAGCTGATCGAGCGGGCGCCGGACTACGGGTTGGGCGCCGGCACGCAGCTGATCCCGCGCTACGTGCGCGGCGTCTACGAAGACGCGCGCGCGATCGCGCACCCGGAGCGGCTCGAGCGTCGCACGAAGGGGATGGCGCGGCTCGGCGCGCTCGCCGGGCCGCTGTTCGAGCGCGCGCTCGCCGGCGAGGCCGCGTACGCGCGGCGCCTGAACGCGATCTTCGACGACCACGACGTGCTGCTGACGCCGACGACCGTGACCGGGCCGCCGCGGATCGGCCAGCTGCAGGGTCGCGGCGCGCTGTGGACGCTGAACGCGGTCGCCGGCTGGGTGCCGTACAACGGGATCTGGAACGTCACGGGCCAGCCGGCCGCCTCGGTCCCGGCGGGGTTCGGCGCCGACGGGCTGCCGAGCGGCGTGCAGATCGTCGGCCGCGTGAACGACGAGGCGACGCTGCTGTCGCTGGCGGCGCAGGTCGAGGTCGAGCGCCCGTGGGCGGCGACGCGCCCGCCCGAGTCGGCGTGAGCGCCGCGCACGTCGGGGCGGCGGCACGCGCATGAGCGCGCCGGGCGCAGCCGACGCAGAGGGCCTGCTCGCGCTCGCGGTCGAAGCCGCGCGGATGGCCGGCGGGCTGCTGGCCGAGCGCGCGCGCGACGGCGTCGAGCGCAAGGTCGCGAGCAAGAGCACGCCGACCGACCTCGTCAGCGAGGCCGACGTCCGCTCGCAGCGCGCGATCCGCGAGCTGCTGCGCGAGCGCCGCCCCGACGACGGCTTCGTGGGCGAGGAGGACGGCGAGTCCGAGGAGGGCTCAAGTGGTTTGAGCTGGATCGTCGACCCGCTCGACGGCACGGTCAACTTCCTCTTTCAGATCCCGCAGTGGAGCGTCAGCGTCGCCGTGCGCGACGCGGCCGGGACGATCGCCGGCGCGGTGTTCGACCCGAGCCGCGACGAGCTGTTCTGCGCGACGCGCGGCGGCGACGCGCTGATGCGTGGCCCGCGTGGCGAGGTCGAGCTCGCGCACCGGCCGGGCGAGGACGTCGCGCACGAACGGCGCACCGGCGAGGACGCCGGCCCCGGCGGCGAGGACCTCGCGAGCGCGATGGTCGCGACGGGGCTCGCCTACGACGCCGACGTGCGCCGCGCGCAGGCGCGCGTGCTCGAGCGTGTCGTGCCGCGCGTGCGCGACGTCCGCCGCTTCGGCAGCGCCGCGCTCGACTTGACGTGGACGGCGTGCGGGCGCTTCGACGCGTACTACGAGCGCTCGGTCAAGCAGTGGGACATCGCCGCCGGCGCGCTCGTCTGCGAACGCGCCGGTCTCGAGATCCACGAGCTGCCCGAGCACGAGAACCTGCCGTGGGGGATCCTCGCCGCGCCGCCGGCGCTCGCCGAGGCCCTGCTGGAGCTCGTGTCCGGGCCGTAGAGTGTCGAGGCGATGAGCGACCAGGCGGAGAAGGCGCGCCGGTTCCTAGAGCTGCACCGCGGCGATGCGCCGCTGCTGCTCGTCAACGCATGGGATCGCGGCTCGGCGAAGCTGCTCGCCTCGCTCGGCTTCGACGCGCTGGCGACGACGAGCAGTGGCTTCGCGGCGACGCTCGGGCGCCTGGACGGCTCGGTCACTCGCGAGCAGGCGCTCGCCAATGCGGCTGAGATCGTCGCGGCTAGCGAGCTGCCGGTCTCGGCCGACCTCGAGAACGGCTTCGCGCACG
>Ga0210386_10001181_pt1 | contig 23466 bp, 23 predicted proteins | sample IncBWH32OmetaG_FD_160091 | JGI IMG/M metagenome (GOLD analysis project Ga0210386, IMG submission 160091) | Forest soil microbial communities from Barre Woods Harvard Forest LTER site, Petersham, Massachusetts, United States - Inc-BW-H-32-O ...
TTGGAAGCCGGTATTGTCGCGGCTCTGGTCCTGGGATGGCTCCTGCGGGTCCGAGCCCGTGGACCAGCGAGGACGAGCAGGCGTTCGTGGAACTCTACCCCAAGCTCTGCGAACCTGACAGGCAAGCAGCCTTCGGGGTCATTGACGCACCGATCTGAACGGATGACGCCGGAGCGGAGGATGCCCCACGATTCGCGGGCCGAAGAGGGGTTCTTAAATAGCCCAAAGGTTCGGTCTCCCGGCCGTGTGGATCGCCCTCGATCGCGATCACCGCACGCTCTTTAGCGCTGGGGAGAACAAGAGCCATATCGTATCGGCTAATGGCGATCCACGACGGCACGGTGATATCAGCGTGGTTCCGCACGAGTATTGTCCGGGAAGCATCACCTCGCCCGTCGCCGCTGCCTTCCCGCTCACGGGGAGAGGGCCGGAGCTGGGGCCGCTCTCGCATCAGCACCACGAGCCGAGTGCCCCGCCGGCGAAGAAGGTTCGCTGCGCGCCGGAGACATGCTACATCCAAGCTCTTCATCAACGAGGAGACCCGCGATGAAGCTGTACTACGCCCCCGGCGCCTGCTCGGTCGGCATCCATGTGCTGCTCGAAGAAATCGGCAAGCCGTACCAGGCGGAAGCCGTCAATTTCCGCGACGGCGCGCAATACAAGCCGCCCTTCACCGGCCTTAACCCGAAATCGAAGGTTCCGACCCTCGAACGCGACGATGGCTCGATCCTGACCGAATTCCCGGTCATCGCCCGCTGGCTCGCCCGCCAGAACCCGCAGGCCAATCTGATCCCGAAGGACGAGGAAGCCGACACGCGCGCGATGGAGGTCATGGAGTACGTAGTCGGCACGATCCACAGCCAAGGCTTTACGCGGCTGTTCCGCACCGAGCGCTTCGCGCCGTCGGCCGCCGACCATGAAAAGGTCAGGGAGCAAGGGCGCGAACAGATCGACAAGGGCTTCGCCGTTGTCGACAAGGCGCTGGAAGGCAAGAGCTATCTCGGCGGCAATGATTTGTCGATCGCCGACGCGGCGCTGTTCTATGTCGAGTATTGGGGAGCCAAGCGGGTCGGACTGCAACTGCCGAAGAATTGCGCCGCGCATTTCGAGCGCATGATGGCGCGTCCGGCGGTGCAGCGCGCCTTGCAGGCCGAGGGGCTGAACTGAGCTGCCCAGTTGAGGCAGCCCTCGCCCCGAGCTTCATTTCAAAGGAGTAACGGAAGATGGATCAAACGACGCCCGTACCACCGAATTGTCTCGCCGGCATCAAGGTCCTCGATCTGACCCAGTTCGAGGCCGGAACGACCTGCACCGAGGCGCTCGCCTGGATGGGTGCGGATGTCGTCAAGGTGGAGAACCCCGACGGCGGCGAGGCCGGCCGCCGCGGTGTCGCCGACCCCTATTACTTCATGATCTACAACGCCAACAAACGCTCGATCACGGTCAACCTCAAATCCGAGCGCGGCTTGGCCCTGGTCAAGGAAATGGCCAAGCGCGCCGATGTCTTTACCGAGAATTTCGGCCCTGGCGTCATCGAGCGGCTGGGTCTTGGCTACGACGTGATCAGCGCGATCAACCCGCGGATCATTTATGCCCAGGTCAAGGGCTTCGGGGCCGGCAGCCCGTATGAAAACGGCTTGTGCTTCGACCCGATCGCCCAGGCCGTCGGCGGAGCGATGAGCATCACCGGCGAACCTGGCGGCAAGCCCCTGAAGCCAGGGCCGACGATCGGCGACACCGGCACCGGCATGCTGCTGGCGTTCAGCATCGTCGCGGCACTCTATCAGCGGAATACCACCGGGAAAGGCAGGCAGCTGCAGGCGGCGATGCAGGACTCGGTCATGCATTACAGCCGCGGCATGTTCATAAGGCAGGCGCAGAGCGGCCAGGCGGCGCCGCGCCGGCCGGCCGGCGGCAATTGCCCCTCGGGCATCTATCCGTGCAAGCCCGGCGGCCCGAACGACTACGTCTACCTGCTGACCAGCCGCGCCAACCCGCAGCATTGGCCGCGCCTGTTGAAGCTGATCGGCCGCGAGGACCTGCTCGGCGATGCGCGCTACGACAAGGCCGCCGCACGGCTAGAGCGCGAGGTCGAGGTCGACGAGATAATCGCCCAGTGGACGCGTCAGCACACCAAAGAGGAGGCGATGGCGCTGATATCAGGCGCCGGGGTGCCGGCGGGCGCGGTGTTCGACTCGATGGAATTGACCAATGAGCCAAGCTTCTGGCAGCGCGGCATCCTGCAAACGATGCACCACGGCGACTGGCAGATGCCGATGACGACATGGCCGGTGCGCTTCGACGGCGCTCCGGCGCCGGTTAAGTCGGCGCCGCTGCTCGGCGAGCATACCGCCGAGGCGCTCGGCGACTGGCTCGGGCTCGGTTCCGACGAGGTCGAGACGCTGCGTCGCGACGGCGTCGTCTGAGTCGACTCAGACGACGACGCCCGCTGGGGACAGGGCGGACGAGACGTCGCTGGTGCGGCCCTCTCCGCCGCGGCCCGCCAGAGCCGCGTCGATGCGGCCGCTGAACCGATCCGCGAAAGCTTCGGCCTCTCCCGCCACCTTGAAATCGACGCGCACGAGAAACCCCGCGCCATCGCGGCGGCAGCAGAAGATCGATGGTTCGAAGCGGCGCTCGTCGAGCCAAATCCGCATTTCGGCCATCGCCCCGGACAGCTCGCTCGGTCGCAGGTCCATCTCGACAGTGCGCATATCCCGTTCTCGGTTGTTTCTCCAGACTACGGTATATACCAATCGAAGCAAGCAGCGTGCCCGCCCGCGGTTAGGGCTCACGAATTTGTCACACCTACGCCCAAGTTTTTCGTTCGAGAAACTTGACGGAACCAAGCGTCAACTCTCAGATCCATTTACTCCCAACGCGATAGGTTTGATAACGGGCAGCCTGAGAAGGGCGCTCACGGGTCCCAGCTGTGTGCCGCCAGAGGATGAACCGCGCAGCTTTCAGCCGCGGCTCCAGAGGGTCTTTGTCGCGCGCCGCGCACCCTCGGCCAGGGCCTCGAATTTGGCCCAGCAGATCGAGGGGTGGCCGACCCGCGTGCCGATCCCGCAATCGGTGCCGGCGAGCACGTTTTCGCGGCCGACGAGCCTCGCATAGCGCACGAGCCGCTCGGCGACGAGGTCGGGGTGCTCGATAAAATCGGTGCAATGGCCGACGACACCCGGGATCAAGGTCGCGCCGTCAGGCAACTTCGCTTTCTCGAACACCCGCCATTCGTGCTCGTGACACGGATTGGATGCCTCGATCGAAAAGCTCCCCGCGGCCACACGAAAGATCAAATCGATGATGTCGTCGAGCGGGATGTCGTCGTGATGCGGGCCGTGGTGGCTGCCCCAGCACACATGCAGCCGCACCTTCTCCTTGGGGATGCCGGCGAGCGCATGGTTCAGCGCATCGACCCTGACCGCGGCGTATTTACGATATTCCGGCAAGGTAATTTCGGGCAGGCAATTCCACCCGTCGGGCAAATCGGGGTCGTCGATCTGCAACAAAAACCCGGCATCGACGATTGCCTGATACTCCTCGTGCATGACATCGGCGATCGCGAAGACAAATTCTTCGTCGCTTTTGTAATATTCGTTCGCTAACCAATGTTCGATCGTACCGGGCGAGTTGGCCGGTAGAAACGCCTCGGCGACATTGACGCCGACAAGCGCCGTTTTGAGATTGGCGATGTCGGTGGCGAGATCAGCCTGGCCGATATAGCGCAATTTCTCGACGCAGACCGGCATTGTCGGCGGGCCGACCGGCCGCGCCCGCGGGTTCGCCGCGAAATAATCGGCGAATTTGGTCTCGTCGCGGGCGGTGATGCTGAGCCTTCGCGGCCCGGCGGAGGGACGGGTCACATAGCCGGCGATCCGCCAGCGGACATAATCGGTAAAGTTGGTTTTCGACAATTCGCCGTCGTTGACGCAGTCGAGCCCGCATTCCGCCTGACGCCGCACGGCTTCCGCCACCGCCGATTTGAGCCGCCGGCCAAGCGCCTCGGCATCGTGGGGCGCGCCATTGGCCTTGGCGACGACCAAGTCCCTGAGATCGGCCGGACGCGGCAGCGAACCGGCATGGGTCGTCATGATCCGCTCGGTGCTATAGAGCATTGGTGCCTCCCGTTGTTTGTGTTTTATGGTTCGGCGCAGCCTGTATCCCGATTTTGCGCGAGAACAGGGCGGATTGGTAGAGGGGGATGGCGATGAGCGAGCGGACTTCGTTTTCGATCGGCTTGCACCGGCCGGCCTGGCTCGCCGAGTTCCGCACCTTTATCATGCGCGGCAATGTCGTCGACCTCGCGGTCGGCATCATCATCGGCGTCGCCTTTACCGGCGTCGTCAACAGTCTGGTCAAAGACATCCTGACCCCGCTGTTGGGTCTGCTGTTCGGCGGCATCGATTTCTCCAACATCTTCGTGACGCTAAAAGGCCATCCGGCGGCGACCCTGGCCGACGCGCAAAAATCCGGAGCGGTGACCTGGAATATCGGCCTCTTTCTCAACACCCTTATCCAGTTCCTGATCGTCAGCCTTGCGATCTTTTGGCTGATCAAGGCGCTAACCCGATTGCATGTGCGCGAGGAGCCGGCGCCCGCGGCGCCGCCGAAAAGCGAGGTCTTGCTCGAGGAGATCCGCGACCTGCTCGCCGAAAAACGCGCGTAGCGGGTGCCGGTACCGTCGCAATCCGCGCGCCACCGCCCGATCGGCCCCCCTGATCCAAGTCGTCATCGATCGAATTGAATTGCGGCTGCGGGGACACGAATAAATACAAGCTATAGCTTTCGCAAGCGTCGCAGAAGCACGTTTGACTTGCCTCGTGCGCCGCCATAACCTCACGATTCACAAGGCCGTCATCGGGAGCGGGCATGGCGCAGCCACCAACGGCGGAGGGGCGGCAGACGACGCCTCTCGCCCGCAAACTCGCCTGGTTCGGGGAGCTTTCAGCCGGCGACATCGAGATTCTCGACGCGCTTCACACAACCACCCGCCGCGTGCGCCGCAATCGCGACATCGTGACCGAAGGGCGCAGCTACGAGACATTGTTTGCATTGCTGGAGGGCAGCGCGATCCGTTACCGCATTCTGCGTGATGGCCGCCGCCAGATATTGAACATTTTACTCCCCGGCGATTTTGTCGGCTTCCCCGGCTGCTTTTTTGAAAATGCTCTCTATGGGGTAACGGCGCTGACCGACGTCGTGATCTGTCCCGTCCCGTTTGCGGTCCTGATCGGGCTTTTTGACCGTTACCCTCGGCTCGCGGCGACAATCTTTTGGTCGTTTGCCTGCGAGGCGGCGATCTATGCCGAGCATCTGGTCGACATCGGGCGGCGCTCGGCGCTCGAACGCGTCGCCCATTTTTTGCTGGAGCTGTTGACCAGGCTGCGGATTGTCGGGCTGGCGGACGAAAAATCGTATCGAATGCCGCTGACGCAGGAATTGATCGCCGACGCGCTCGGCCTCAGCGTTCCGCACGTCAACCGCACATTGCGGCAGCTGCGCGACGACGGCCTCCTCACGATCGAGGACCAGCGGGTGGTGATCAACGACATCGACGCCCTGTCGGCGCTCGCGGATTTCGAAATGACCTATCTGAGCCATTTCCGCATTCCGGCCTCGCTCGGCGGCGCGTGAACCCGGTGCGACGCGGCGATCGGCGTCGTTCAATTACCGGCGTCCGATCGCGCCGCGGACCATCCCGGCAAAGCTTGCCGCCCATGCGCCGAGGGCGACCCATATGAAACCGCGCGGAAGCCAAAGAAGGAAATCGAGACCGTTGACGCGGACGAAGGCCGCGGTCGCCGCCGTGTACATGCCCAGTGGAAATACCATGGACCAGTACTCGAACCGATAGGACAGCGGCACGCCGCGCACCGCATGCCGCCAGATCATCATCAGCAGCAGCAGCGGAATCCACCAGGTGGCCACCGCCCAGCACAGCATGGTCGCCAAGGCGACGCCCGGCAGCAGCCTCGTCAGCAGCGGATTGGTTCCGGCGATCGACTCCAGCCGCGCCCCGGCGAGCGTGGCGATCGCCATTGCCCCCATGTTGATCCAGTACGGCGGCGTCAGCGCTTCCGGCGGCAATGGCTCGAACAGCCAGCGGTATAGGATCAGCGCAATGACGATCAAATAGAAGAAACCACCCAGCAAAAACCAGCATAGGCTCAGATAGACGACAATATCGGGCCGAGCAAAGCCGCGCGCGACGTCGGTGCCGAGGACCGTCAACGCCTCGGTGGCGACGGCGACAAGGAGCCAAGTGCCGTCAAGCCCATCGGCGAGGGACGGCTTCCGAGGCCTCGTCGCGAGGACGGCAAAGAACGCATAGACGAGCCCAACCCACAAGCCGCAAGCACCAAGCCACAGGCCGGCGCCGATCGAAAGCTCCTTGGCCTGCGCGACGAACTCCTCGCCGAGCACGGCGGCGGCCGCGACGATCGTCAAAAACCCCGCCGCTGTTCGGTGTTGCGACAATTCGGCGATCAGCGCGGGACGATCGCGGATGAGCCGCAATAACATCATCAGCACCAGGCCCGCAAAGGCGACCACATTGATCGCGAACAGGCCCGCGCCGATCGGGCGCAGGCTCTGCGATGCGGCGGCGATCGCAACGATGCCGGTCGCCATGACAAAGGCGAAGCCGCCGCCCGGGATTGCGGCGGCGAGCCGGGAAAACGCGGAACGCTGGGGCTCCTCGTTGGAATGCCCAGTTGGCATTGCCGTCCGGTCGAGAAGAGGTCGATGCAAACCGCGGTGTCGGCGAGCGAGGCCGCTCGGTCAGGGGCGTCCTGCCGCTTACCCTATCGAGCGGTCATCCAACTTGATCTGGGTCAATAACCCAGATCAAGGACAGCCGTCTCGATGCGGGATTATGCCCGCCTGAGACACAGCACAGCATCGGCGCGGCGGCTGACTGCACCAGGAGCGATAAGCCTGGGAAAGCGGTTGGGTCGCAAGGCTCGCGGCCGGCCGCAAAGGGAGGAAACGCGATGACCGCCAACCCGATCGGCATCAGGGCGATCCCCGCCAGCCACGTGCTCGGGCGCAAGCTCGACAGCGTCCCGTTCAGCGCCTATCATGTGGTTATCATCCTGGTGCTCGGGTTTGTCGGCTTTATCGAGGGTTATGACCTGGCGCTGACGGGCTCGCTGCTGGTGCTCGCCAGGGCGCCGCTGCATATGAGCGCCGACGATATTCGCGCGCTCGCCACCTGGCCCACTTTCCTCGTCGTCATCGGCGGCTTCGCGGCGGCGGCGATGTCCGACCGGGTCAGCCGCGTGGCGGTGATGCAGATCGGCGTGATCGTCAGCACGTTGTGCACCCTCTTGATCCTGCTGGCGCACAGTTTCGAACAGTTGTTTATCCTGCGCCTGATCACCGGGTTCTTTCTCGGCTTTACGATCTCGGCGCCGTTTCCGATCGCCGCCGAGCTGATGCCGGCGCAGCATCGGCGCACTTATGCCGCGATTTACGAAACCATGCTGGCGATGGCATTCACGCTGTTGCCGTTTGTCGGGTTCGTCCTGGCCGATCACCCGCGGGGCTTCCAGCTGGTCGGGTTGCCGGGCGGCGTCACCCTATTTATTGCCCCGATGCTGATCTATTTCCTGATCCCGGAAAGCCCGCGCTGGCTGCTGCGCCGGGGCCGGGCCCAGGACGCTGTCGACAACGTGAACCTGATCATCAGGCGCTGCGGCGGCCGGGTGCCGCCGATGACCGTCGCCGACCTCGGGACCGGCCCGGAAAGGGCGCGAGAGCGGCTGCCGTCCTTCTGGAAGTTGTTCGCCCCGGGTCAGTTCCGCTGGACCGCGACCGGCATTCTGTGCGGGATCTGCGCCGGCACCGTCTACTATCTGATCGCGATCCTGCTGCCGAAAGCACTGGTCAGTCAGGGTGCGGCCGTCGCCTTGAGCTTCGGATTGAGCTCGCTGGTGTTCGCGGCGAGCATCCCCGGCAAGCTCTTCAATGGCTTCATCATGGAAATCATCGGCCGGCGATGGACGATCACCGGTGCATTCCTGCTGTCGATACCCGGTCTGCTGCTGATGGTGATGGCACATCGCGCCGGCTCGGCCGCGACCATCGTGTTCAGCGCCGGGGCGTTGATCACCGGGTTCACCACTCTGTCCATCTTCCCGGCGGCGCGGATGTACCTGTCCGAGCAGTTCCCGACCGCATTGCGCGGCCGCGGGCACTTTTTCGGCGAATCGTTCGGACGGATCTTTGCCGGGGTGATCGCTCCGTTTGTGATGGTCTCGCATACCGCGTCGCCAACGATCTTTTTTGGCACGATGATCGTCATGGTCCTGATCGGCGCCTGCATTCCGTTCGCGCTGGGCCGAGAGACCGTCGGCAACCTCGAAACCTTTACCGAAGCGCTTCCGGAGCTGGCCTGATCAGCGTCCAGGTTGGGATGCTTTACCGGTCCAAGAAAGGCGCCGGTGTCATGCTGCAACTTTTCCGTCGCCTCGACCGCGCGGCCGGCCGGCTCAACCCGTTATTGATGGTGATCGCGATCGGCCTCGCCATTCTCGATCTCTCCTGCTTGATCTCGCTCCTCGATACCGGGAGTCTGGCGGTTCACCGAGGCAGTCTCAGCCCCGCGATGTCGGCGCCTGCGATCGGCGCGGCGCCCAACTAACGGGCCGCGAGATCAAGCGCGTAGCCCGCCGAGCGGACCGTGCGCACGAGGTCGGCGCCGCCATCGGCGTTGAGCGCCTTGCGCAGGCGGCGGATATGCACGTCGACGGTGCGCGCCTCGACATAGACGTCGTGGCCCCAGACCGCGTCCAACAGCTGCTCGCGCGAGAACACTCGGCCCGGATGCTGCATCAAATGGCGCAGCAGGCGAAATTCGGTCGGGCCCAGATGGATCGGTTTGTCCGAGCGCGAGACGCGGTGGGCGGCGAGATCCATCGTGACCTCGCCAAACTGCAATGTCTCGTCGGCGGCGGTCGGCTGGGCGCGGCGCATCACCGCGCGCAGCCGAGCGGCGAGTTCGCGCAGGCTGAACGGCTTGGGTATATAGTCATCGGCGCCGCTGTCGAGCCCGCGCACCCGGTCGGCCTCTTCGCCGCGCGCGGTCAGCATGACGACCGGCAGGGCGCGGGTTTGCGGCGAGCGGCGGATCTGGCGGCAGACCTCGATCCCCGAAACGAGCGGTAGCATCCAGTCGAGCAGTACGATATCGGGCTTGTGCTCGGCGATGCGCATCAGCGCCTCCTCGCCGTCGCCCGCCTCGCTGACCTCGAAGCCTTCTTTTTCGAGGTTGTAGCGCAACAGGGTAACGAGCGGCGCCTCGTCCTCGACAATCAAGACGAGCGGCTTGCTCACGCGCCGGTCCGCCCGGGATTGACCACCTCGAAGCTCGAATTGTCGCCCTTTGGCCGCTTTTGCGTCAACGGCGTGCCGTGCACCAGGTAATAGAGGTCCTCGGCGATGTTGGTAGCGTGGTCGCCGATGCGCTCGATGTTCTTGGCCATGAACAGGAGATGGGTCGAAGGGCCAATGTTGCGCGGATCCTCCATCATGTAGGTCAACAGCTCGCGGAACAGGCTCGCATACATTTCATCGAGCTCTTCGTCGCGCATCCACACCGTATAGGCCTTGTCGGCGTCGCGGGCGACATAGGCATCGATCACCTCCTTGACCAGCACCTCCGCCAGGCGCGCCATGCGCGGCAGGGCATGGATCGGCTGTACCGGCGGCCACTGATCGAGCACGATCGAACGCTTGGCGACATTGGCGGCGTAGTCGCACATGCGTTCGAGATCGCTGGCGATCTTGATCGCCGCAAAGATCTCGCGCAGATCGCGCGCGACTGGCTGGCGCAACGCCAGCAGCCGCAATGCCAGATTGTCGAGATCGCGCTGTAGCTGGTCGACCTTGGCGTCGCCTTCGACGACGCTGCCGGCAAGATCGCTGTCGCGCTCGACCACCGCCTCGATCGCAGCGGCGAGCTGGCTTTCGGCGAGCCCGCCCATTTCGGTGATGATATTGTTGAGCCGGCGCAGCTCCTCGTCGTAACCCTTGACCAGATGCTCTGATGACATTGCCCAAACCCTCCCCGGGTCAGCCAAAGCGCCCGGTGATGTAATCTTCGGTCCGCCGTTCTTTTGGGTGGGTAAAGATGGTTTCGGTTTCGTCGAACTCGATCAGTTCGCCGAGATACATGAATGCGGTGAAGTTGGAGCAGCGCGCCGCCTGCTGCATGTTGTGGGTGACGATGGCGATGCAGTAGTCGGGTTTCAACTCGTCGATCAGTTCCTCGATGCGCTGGGTCGAGATCGGGTCGAGCGCCGAGGCGGGTTCGTCGAGCAGCAGGATTTCCGGTTTGACCGCGATCGCCCGGGCGATGCACAGCCGCTGCTGTTGGCCACCCGACAGGCTGAGACCGCTTTGCTTCAGCTTGTCCTTGACCTCGTCCCACAGCGCGGCTCGATGCAAAGCCGATTCGATGCGGTCGTCGAGTTCGGATTGCGGCAGCCTTTCGTAAAGACGTATGCCGAAAGCGATATTGTCGCGGATCGACATCGGAAACGGCGTCGGCTTTTGAAACACCATGCCGATCTTGGCGCGCAGCAAATTGAGGTCGAGGCCTGGCGACAGAATGTTCTCGCCGTCGACCAGCACCTCCCCGGTCGCCCGCTGGCCGGGATAGAGTTCGTAGATGCGGTTCAGGACCCGCAGCAAGGTCGACTTGCCGCAACCCGACGGGCCGATAAACGCGGTGACGCTCTTGTCGTGCAGCGTCAGGTTGATGTATTTCAGCGCATGGGCGGCACCGTAATAAAAGTTGACGTCGTGCATCTGCACCTTTTGGCGCAAACCGGCCGCGCTGGTCGAGCGATTCGGTATGGGCGGCATCGATTGCGTCGCGACCATCGCAGCGGGGCTCATGGCTTGAACGTACTCCACGAGGCGAGCAGCCGCGCGCCGATGTTGAGGAAAAGGACGGTGACCGTGATCAGCAATGCCCCGCCCCAGGCCAGCAGCTGCCAATCGGCGTACGGGCTCATCGCAAACTGAAAAATGACGACCGGCAGGTTGGCCATCGGGGCATTCAAATTGCTGCTCCAAAACTGATTGTTAAGTGCGGTAAACAACAGCGGCGCGGTTTCGCCGGCGATGCGCGCAACCGCGAGCATGACCCCGGTCAGCATCCCCTGGATCGCCGCCCGGTAGGAGACCGTGACGATCACCTTCCATTTCGGCGCACCGAGCGCCGACGCCGCCTCGCGCAGCGCGTTCGGCACCAGGTTCAGCATGTCCTCGGTCGTCCGCACCACGACCGGAATGACGATGATCGCCAACGCGACTGCACCCGCCCAGGCCGAAAAATGGCCCATTGGCACGACCATGATCTCGTAGACGAACAATCCGACAATGATCGACGGCGCGCTCAATAGAATGTCGTTGATAAAGCGCACGGCCTCGCCAAAGCGGCCGCCACGGCTGTATTCGGCGAGAAAGGTGCCGGCGAGGATCCCGGTCGGCGTACCGATCAAGGTCGCGATCAAGGTCATTGCGATGCTGCCGAAAATCGCGTTCATCAGGCCGCCGCTGTTGCCGGGCGGCGGCGTCATCTGGCTGAACAGCGCCGGGGTTATCGCCGAGATGCCTTCGACCACCAGGGTCCACAAGACCAGCGCGAGCCACAAGAGGCCGAAGCCGGTCGCGGCGACCGACAGCGCCATCACCACCGCATTGACGAGGCGACGCCGAGCGTAAGGCGTCATCGGCTCAGTTCCCCGCCTGCTTTTGCAGCCGCAACAACATCATCTTGGCGATCGCCAACACAATAAAGGTGATGATGAACAGGATGAAACCCAACGCGATCAGCGATGACCGGTAGAGGTCGCCAAAGGCCTCGGTGAACTCGTTCGCCAGCGAGGCTGAAATCGTCGTGCCCGGCTGCAGGATCGAAGCGCTGATGCGATGCGCATTGCCGATGACAAAGGTGACCGCCATGGTCTCGCCGAGAGCGCGGCCAAGGCCGAGCATGACGCCGCCAAGGACCCCGATGCGGGTAAAGGGTAGAACAACGCGCCAGACGACTTCGCTGCGCGTGGCGCCGAGGCCGTAGGCGCTCTCCTTCAACATCGGCGGCACCGTCTCGAACACGTCGCGCATGATCGACGAAATGAACGGCAGCACCATAATCGCCAGGATAAAGCCGGCGGTCAGAATGCCGATACCGAGCGGCGGGCCGGCGAACAGCATGCCAATGCCGGGTATCTGTCCAAATGTGCCGATAATCGCCGGCTGGATGTATTGTTGGACAAACGGGGCGAAGACAAAGAGGCCCCAGATGCCGTAGATGATGCTGGGGATCGCCGCCAGCAATTCGATCATCGTCGCCAATGGCCGCTTTAGCCAGATCGGGCAGATCTCGGTGATGAACACCGCTACCCCGAACGCGACCGGGATGCCAACCAGCATGGCGATGGCCGAGGTAACCAAGGTCCCATAGATCGGAGCCAGCGCCCCGAACTGTTCCGTGACCGGGTTCCACACCGAGGACGTGACAAAGGAAAAGAAACCGAAGGTCCGCAAGGCCGGCCAGGCCCCAGCGACCAGCGAGACAATGACGCCGCCGAGAATGAGAAGAACGAGCAGCGCGAACAGAAAGGTCAGCGCACGGAACACCACATCGCCGATGGCGCCTGCCCGCCCTTTTGCCAGGCTTATTCGAGCGACGCCCGCGGTCTCAGCGGTCACGAGGCGCCTCCGGCGCGTCTGCGCAAGGCAACCCGGTCGCGCGCGTCATTTGCGCTCTGGTCCGCCGATCTCGTCAGAATGCATCCCCGTCCCACACCGGCTTGCCGTCGGGCCCGAGAATCTGCTTCCAGCTGGCTTCGAAGATCGCGACGGCGCTTGGCGGCATCGGGACATAGCTCAGCGATTTCGTCATGTCGGCGCCGTTCTTGTAGGCCCAGTCAAAGAACTTCAGCACTTCCTTCGCGCGCTCGGGGTTGTCCTGCTTTTTATGCATCAGAATGAACGTCGCTCCGGTGATCGGCCAGGTGTCTTTGCCCGGCTGATTGGTCAGGATCAGGTAAAAGCCGGGTGCCGTCTGCCAATCCGCATGGGCCGCGGCGGCCTGAAACACGGCGATGCTCGGCTCCAGCGCCACGCCTTCGCGATTGATCAGCTTGGTGTGGGTAAGCTTGTTCTGCAGCGCGTAGGCGTATTCGACATAGCCGATCCCGCCCACCGTGCGCGAGGTTATCGCCGAAACGCCCTCGTTGCCTTTGCCGCCGATCCCGACCGGCCATTGGACGGAGGTGCCCTCGCTGACCTTGTCCTTCCATTCCGGACTGACCTTCGACAGATAGTCGGTGAATATAAAGGTCGTGCCCGAGCCGTCCGAACGATAAACGACGGCGATCGCAGTCGATGGCAGCTTCAAACCGGGATTGAGCTTGGCTATCGCGGGGTCATCCCATTTGGTGATCTTGCCGAGATAAATGTCGGCGATCGTGGGGCCGTCGAGCGTCATCTGACCGGGCTTGATGCCGGGCAGGTTCACCACCATGACTTCGCCGCCGAAGACCGGCGGGAATTGGGTCAGCCCGTCCTTCTCGAGCACATCCGGCTTCAAGGGCATATCGGAGGCGCCGAAATCGACGGTCCGGGCGTTGATCTGCGCGATGCCGCCGCCCGAGCCGATCGACTGATAGTTCATTTGGATGCCTGTTTTGTCGGCATAGGCGGCTGCCCATTTGGCGTAGATCGGATAAGGAAAGGTGGCCCCGGCGCCGGAGATCTCGGCGGCCTGCGCGGTCCAACCGAACCCCGCGGCAGCGATGACGCCGAGGAGAATGGTGCGATAGGACTTCACGATTTTGCTCCTGCGTCCGGACGGGTGGGAGCCCTCTGTTAACCGGGCAGCAACAAGGTTTTATGTCATCTTTGTTGCAGTTCGATGACACCCTGCCCTCGCAACTCACGCGTCCTCATAAGACGCCCCGACAGGCCTTGTGAGAGACATCGGGCGGTCAGACGATGCCGGCGTCGTTTGCACCGTTCTCAAGCGAGCGACACGATGCCGCATGGCTGCTTCGCGGCGACCCCTTCGGCGCGGCCTCAGTTGGCGGCGGTGGCGTTCGATGGCGCCCCGGCATGCGGGCGCAGGAGCACGGCAAAGGTCGAGCCTTCGCCCGGAGCGCTGTCGATTTCGAGAAACCCTCGGTGGCGGTTGACGATGTGCTTTACGATCGCGAGACCCAGCCCGGTCCCGCCCATTTCGCGCGAGCGCGCAGTGTCGACCCGGTAAAAGCGCTCGGTCAGCCTCGGCAGATGCTCCCGCGCGATGCCTTCGCCGCGGTCGCGAACGGTAATCGCAACCAAAGCGGGGAGACCACGCTCGCCGATCGCAGCGGGACGCCGCGAGGTCTCTGCACCGACGCTGATCTCGGTCCCGGGTCGGCCGTATTTGATCGCGTTGTCGAGCAGGTTTTGAAACAATTGGGCCAGTTCGTCGCGATCTCCTTGCACATCGGGAAGGTCGGGCGGCAGGGTCATGACGATGCGCATGTCGCGCTCGCCGGCGCGCAGTTCGAGCGTTTCGGCGAGCTGCTGCAACAGCGGCGCGACCGCCACCCGCCCCTGCGGCAATACGTGTTCATTCAGCTCGATGCGCGACAGCGACAGCAGATCCTCGACGAGCCGCGTCATGCGCGTCGCCTGCCCGCCCATGATCGCGAGAAACCGTTCGTGCGCCTCGGCATCGTCGCGCGCCGGCCCGCGCAGGGTTTCGATAAAGCCGGTCAAGGTCGCGAGCGGCGTGCGCAACTCGTGGCTCGCATTGGCAATGAAGTCGGCGCGCATCTGTTCGGCGCGTTTCAACTCGGTGACGTCGTGCAACGTCACGACCGCGACGGCGCCGTCGAGCGCGAGCCGGTCGACGCGAGCAAAGCGGGCGCGCAACTGCCGCTCGACCGGAACCGTCAGAGTGAATTCGACGATCCGCGCCGGGTCGCCGCGCAGCACCGCATCGGCCGCCGTCAGCACCGCGGGGTTGCGCAACACCGTAGCCAGGTCGCAGTGCGGCGACAGCCCGCCGACCAGCGCGGCGGCAGCGGTGTTGGCGCGGACGATCCGGCGGCGCTCGTCGAGCAGGATCAGCGGATCGGGCACCGCCGCGATGACCGCCTCGGCGGCGGCGAGGCGAGCCTCGGCAGCTTCCGCCCGCTCGCGCCCGCTTCGCGCCCGGCGTTGGACGGCGAGCCGAATCTCATTGACCGCGCGCCGCGCGCCGAGCGCGATCGTCTGCGGCGACGCCTCGGCGGCGAGTTCCTCAACCGTGTCGCCAAGCGCACCGATGGAGAGAGCCAGCCGAGCGGCGGCGAGTGTGCTTGCGACGACGACGGCGGCGGCCAGGACAACTGCTGGGACCGGGTGGAGGATGCCGGCCAGAACAAGGCCAGCGAGGATCACGAGACCCGGGGCCGCGGCGGGCATCGCCAGTGCCACCGTCCGCACCAGCAAGGTCGTGGGGCGGCGGAGCATACCGCGCTGCGAGGCGAGCGCAGGCGCGCCCGAATTCAGTGAATCGCGTCGTGTGCCGACAGCGCCGCGAGGTTGACGAGATCGGAGACCGTGGCGCCGATATTGACGATCTGCACCGGACGGTCGAGGCCCATCAGCAGCGGCCCGACGACGGTTCCACCGCCGAGATGCGGCAACAGCTTGGCGGTGATGTTGGCGCTGTTGAGCCCCGGCATGACCAGAATGTTGGCGGCCTCGCCAAGCCGGCAAAACGGGTAAAGCTGGCGCATCAGCCGAGCGTCGAGCGCCACGTCGGGGCTCATCTCGCCATCGTACTCGAAATCGGGACGGCGCTGGTCGAGCAACTTGACCGCCTGGCGCACACGCTCGCAATCGGGTCCCGTCGGGTTGCCGAAATTGGCGTAGGAGAGCAGTGCGACGCGCGGGACAAGACCAAATTCGCGGGCTTTCGCCGCCGCCTCGCTGACGATGTCGGCAAGCTGTGCCGGGCTCGGCGTCTCATGCACCAGCGTGTCGGCGAGCAATAGCGGGCGTTCGCGCCCGAGCAGGATCGTCAGCCCGAACACCACGCTGCCGGCCTTGACCTCGATGACCCGCGAGATCTCGTCGAGTACGTCGAACGAGTTGCGGGTAACTCCGCTGACCATCGCATCGGCATCGCCGCAGGCGACCATGCAGGCGGCGAATACATTGCGGTCCTGGTTCACCTGACGCTGGCAGTCGCGATAGAGCATGCCGTGGCGCTGCCGCCGCGCGTAGAGAAAATCGGTGTAGCGTTTGTTGTCGTGCGACAGGCGGGCGTTGTGGATTTCGAGACGATCGGCGGAGGCCAGGCCCATCGTCGCCATCGTCGCCTTGATCCGCTCCTCGCGGCCGATCAGCACCGGGGTGCCATAGCCGCTGCCGGCAAATTGCAGGGCGGCGCGGATGGTTTTTTCCTCCTCGCCTTCGGCAAAGACGACACGCCGCGGGTTGGCACGGACCTTGGCGAAGATCATCTCGAGGCCGGCCGCGGTCGGATCGAGGCGGCCGCGCAGGCTGCGCTGATAGGCGGCCATGTCGGTGATCGGCTTGCGCGCCACCCCGCACTCCATCGCCGCCTTGGCGACCGCCGCCGGCACCGCCGAGATCAGCCGCGGGTCGAACGGCGCCGGTATGATGTAGTCGGGGCCATAGGTCAGGCGCTCGCCGGAATAGGCGGCGGCGACCTCGTCCGGCACATCCTCGCGCGCCAGTTCGGCCAGCGCCTCGGCCGCCGCGATCTTCATCGCGTCGTTGATCGTCGAGGCGCGCACGTCGAGCGCCCCGCGGAAGATGTAGGGAAAGCCGAGGACGTTGTTGACCTGGTTCGGGTAGTCCGACCGTCCGGTGGCGATGATCGCGTCGGAACGGACGGCGCGCACATCCTCGGGGGTGATTTCGGGGTCGGGATTGGCCATGGCAAAGACAATCGGCTTGTCCGCCATCGAGCGGACCATCGCCTGATCGACGGCGTCCTTGACCGATAGCCCGAAGAACACGTCGGTGCCCTCCATCGCCTCGGCCAGCGTGCGCGCCTTGGTCTCGACCGCATGCGCCGATTTCCACTGGTTCATGCCGTCGGTGCGCCCGCGATAGATGACGCCGCGGGTGTCGCACAACACGACGTTGGACGCCGGCAGCCCCATCGTCTTCAGCAGTTCGACGCAGGCGATCGAGGCGGCGCCGGCCCCGTTGATAACCATCTTGGTCTGATCGAGCGAGCGGCCGGTCAGTTGCAACGCGTTGATCAGCCCGGCAGCGGCGATGATCGCGGTGCCGTGCTGGTCGTCATGGAATACCGGGATATCGAGCAGCTCGCGCAGCCGTTCCTCGATGATAAAGCATTCCGGCGCCTTGATGTCTTCAAGATTGATGCCACCAAAGGCCGGGTGCAGGTAGCGCACGCAGTTGACGAATTCGTCGACGTCGCGGGTGTCGATTTCGAGATCGATCGAGTCGATGTCGGCGAAGCGTTTGAACAGCGCGGCTTTACCCTCCATGACCGGCTTGGCGGCGAGCGCGCCGAGATCGCCGAGGCCGAGCACCGCGGTGCCGTTGGAGATCACCGCGACGAAATTGCCTTTTGACGTGTAGTCGTAGGCAGTACTCGGGTCCCGCTTGATGTGCAGGCACGGAAACGCGACGCCGGGCGAATAGGCGAGCGACAGATCGCGTTGCGTCGTCAACGGCTTGGTCGGGGCGATCGCGAGCTTGCCGGGGCGGCCGCTGGAATGAAACGACAGGGCCTCGTCTTCGGTCGTGCGTATGGTGCCGGTATCCATGCTGATCGACGCTCCTCGCCAAATCGAGCCCGCTCGACGACGGCCGACGGCTTCTCGTCGGCGAGAGTTTAAGGAGCGCACTCCGCAGCGTCAAAGCCGTGCTCCGCGGGTCGCCAATGACGCGGGCGGATGCGCTTGAATTCATCCGCGGGATCGCGGTTACTGATGCCGATGATTGATGACGACATGCCGGAATTGCCGGGTCGCCGGCATGGGTAGCGCGCTCGTGCCAGTCGCGACGATGTGGCGCGCACGGCGGTTTTTGCGCGTCGTCGGGAATCGCTCTCTAATGCGGCCTGTCCGGCGCCGATGATCACCGAGTTTGGCGAAGAGCGTCAGCGCCGCCTAGTCCTCGATTATTTTGGGGGCGGCTCCCAGCTGCGGTTGTTGCGGCGCACCCCGACCTTCGGCTCTCCGGTGTTTGTCGTCGATTTCGACCGCGGGGTCCGCCATTTCCGCACCTTAGGTTCGTTCGGCAGCAGCATCCAGGTCACCGAGCAGTCGAGCATGGACCTGCTCTACCCGGCGCGGCTCGTCTTTCATTACGAGCGGCTGATGTCGCTCTCCTTTGCGATGGGCCGGCAGGCGGTCACGGCATTATTGCTTGGCGTCGGTGGTGCGGCGATGTGGCGGTTTATGCGCGCCTACCTGCCCGATTGCGCGCCGACCCTGGTCGACGCCGACGAGGCGATCGTCTCGATCGCGCGCCGCTGGTTCTACCTGACCCAGCCCGTCACCGTCGAGCCGGCGCAAGAATTCGTCGCCGTGACGAATGCGCGCTTCGATGTTATCCTCGTCGATCTCTACAATTCGGCGGGACCATCCGAAAGCAACGGCCTGTTCTGGACGCGCTGTCTCGACGCACTGGCTCCAGGCGGCGTTCTCGCCATCAATTGGGCCGATTTTTCGGTCAACCCCGGGGTCCGGCCGATGGCCGACGCGCTCGGCGCGGCTGCTCAGGCGCGCGGTCTAGCACCGATCTACGTCACCCGGCGCGGCTTTCGCGACAACCTCGTGCAGTACGTCCCGACCGAGCCCGGCATTGACGCCGAAGCCATCACCGACGTGCATGCCCGCTTCGTGCTGCAGCACCGCCCGCCCGATCGCGGCCGCGGCATTCTCGAAAACTGCGTCGTGACGACCCGCTTCCCGATCGACTAATCGCCGCGGGCTGCCTCGGGGAAATTGATCCCGAAGACACAATTGCGCGCATACCTCGGATGAGACAATTCGAGGTCGTCTTGCGCGGGCTTGATGGGGTGGAAGGCCCCCTGACGGCGCCGCGGGAGCAGATCGCGGCGCTGGACAAACCGATCCTGGCATGGCATCGGGCCAACCCGTGCAGCCGCCGGCTGAGCGGGATCGCCGGCTTTGGCCCGATTCTGTCGAGCGCCGCGGCACTCCGTCCTGCTATCATCTGTTTCTCAGGTCCGGACTCAAGCGGTCTCAATTACTTGATCCTGATCCTGTTTCTCGCGCGCCAGCCGCAGCAAGCATTGAGCGGGTCAGCGCAGGTCGCGGCCGGCGGCGTCGCCTGCGAGGAAGAGGTTCGGCTTCAGAAAGAACGACAGCACCAACGCGCCATGAGGCGAGCGTGCCAGATGCCGGTTGCCCTTCGGCCGCCACACGTAATTGCCGGCGCGGACCTCGCCCTCGTCGTCGATAAGGCTGCCTTCGATGACAAAAGTCTGCTCGATCTCGACATGCTCGTGCAATGCCAGCTCGGCGCCGGGCTGCCAACGGAAGAGTGCGGTCATCAGCCCGGTCTCCGGGTCATCGAGCAACACCTTCATGTCGATACCCGGGCACGGCGTCGGTTTCCACGGCAGGCCCTCGACCTCGACATAGCGCGAGGCCAACGGCCCCAGTGCTTCCGCGTGCTTCAAAAACGGTGTCGTGGCGGTCATCGGCGCTTCCTTCATTGTTGCGGCCACGATCATAGCGCAATTACCCACCGGCTCCTCGCCGATTACCGGTGCGGCGTGGGAGGATTGCCGCTTTTTCGATTCATGACCCGACGGACGAGCGCCGCTACGGTCTCGCTCATGCACATCGGAAACCTCGCATCGAGACTGTTTCTTGCAGCAGCACTGGCCGTCGCATCGGCCGCATCCGCCGCGGCGGGCCCCGATCATTGGGGCGGGCATGGCGGCCGTGGTTGGCATGGCGGCCCCGGCTGGCATGGCGGCGGCCGTGTCGGTTGGTCCCGGCACGGCTGGGGCAGGCCGGGTTGGCGCGGGCCTTATCGCCCGGTCTATGGCTGGCGCGGCTGTGGCTGGCGCGGTTGTGGTTGGCGGCCGCCGGTCGGCGGCGCTGGCTGGTGGGGCGGCGGCCCGGCATGGGGCTGGAACGGGTATGGCTGGTGGTGGGGCGCGCCTGCGATCTATGCCTCGTACGGGGTCTACGGCGGGTACCCCTTTGTGACCGCGCCGCCGGCGGTCTACTACCCGTCGCCGCGCCGCGTCGGCGTCGCACCGCCGCGTCACCCCGTCAACGCCCCCCCACCGTACGCTGCAGCGCCGCCGACCACCGGCGCGTGGATCGGCGCTGCCGTGCCGCCGCCGATCGTCGTGTTGCCGCCGCCCGTTGTCGTCGTCGCAGCCGCACCGCCGCCGGTGATCTTTGTCCCGCCCGCCTTTGGCCTCGTGATCGGGCCGCCGACCCTCGCCTTCGCGACAATCGGACCGTTCTGGCGCGAAGACGGCTTTGTCGCCGCCGGATTTGCGAGCTTCCACGACGGAGCGTTCGTGGGGTTCGGGCACCGCGGCTTTGGCTTCGGCGCCGGCGTTCACCCGCGCCCAACAGCACGCTTTGCTTGGGGACCGGCCTGGGGGCGTGGCTGGGGCGGAGGGCGCGGCTGGGCAGGGGAACGCGGCTGGGGCGGCTGGGGCGGGGAACGCGGCTGGCGCGAGGCGCGGCATGTCCAGGGCTTTGGCGGCGGGTCCCGCGGCGCGGGGCGCGGCCGGAATTAACCGATCGACGGGCGTTTGGCGATGCGGGTGATCGGGTTCGGCGCGGCGCTGGCGGCGCTGCTCGCTTCGTGGGCGAGCCTCGCGCAGTCGACCGGGCCGGCCGCCGCGACGGCGCCGATCCCGCCGCCGGCGGCTGTCGCACCCTCGGCCGGCCCGCCGCCCGCCAGCGAAGCAGCGCCCGCAATGGCCCAGCCGGCTCCGCCACCCCGCTCGCCGCAGACCGAGGCTGCCGTCGACCGGCGCATCGACGCGTTGCGCTCGCAGCTCGCCATCACCTCGGCGCAGACGCCGCTGTGGACCGCGTTTGCCCAGGCGATGCAGGAGAACGCCCAAAGCACCGACGCGCTGTTCGCCCAGCGCGCCGGGGCGGTGGCGTCGATGAGTGCCGTCGACAACATGCACGACTACGCCCGCATTGCCCGCGCCTACGCCGACAACACCGAGCGGCTCGCGGCGGCGTTCGACAGCCTCTATGCGAGCCTGTCCGAAACCCAGAAACGGGCGGCCGACACGATCTTCCGGCAACACGCGGCCGCCGCGGCCAAGCCCCATCGCTGACCCAAAGCGCGCCGGCGAAAATCGCGACCGGATTCGCTGGCAACCCCGGCCGCCGTCGGAGATGATGGCATCCGGCTTTTCGGGAGGAGACGATGGCAAAGGGCATCTTGATCGCGGCAATGGACTTCTCGGCCGCCCCCGAGGACGAATTTCACGACTGGTACGATCTCGAACACGTCCCCGAGCGGCTGCGGGTGCCAGGGTTTCTGAACGCGGATCGCTGGATCGGGATCGAAAATCCGAAGATTTCAATCGCGACCTACGACCTCGACAATGTCGATGTGCTGAAGAGCCCGGCCTACCTCGCGGTCGGCGGCGACAACGGCTCGCCGTGGACCAAACGCACGGCGAAGTTCCGCAAAAGCATCTTGCGCTACGAGGGCGAGCAGCTGTTCCCCGGCGACCGCACAGCACCATCGCAGGCGGCGGCGCTGATGATGATCGGGATGAACGTCGCCCCCGAGCACGACCATGAATTCAACGAATGGTATAATTCGGAGCACGTCCCGGCCTTGGGCGCGGTCCCCGGCGTCGTATGCGCGCGGCGCTACCGCGGCACCGGCGGCACCCAGCGCTATGTGGCGCTCTATCACCTGGAGGCGCCGGAGGTCGTGCGCTCGGATGCCTGGCGCAATGCGGCCGACACGCCCTGGACGCAAAAGCTGCGCCCGCATTTCCGCGATATGCTGCGGTTCGACTGCCGCCGCTATACCCGCGCGGGGTAACGGCAGAAGGCATCCTAGGCACCGCGGTAAAACCCTCCTCTCCCGCATATGCGGGAGAGGGAGCAAGACGGCGCCGAAGCCTACATCAAAAACACGCCCTTGCCGGTGGTCTGGGTGTCGAACAGGCGATAGGCCTCGTCGGCCTGGTCGAGCTTCCACTGGTGGGTGAAGAGGCGATCGACATCGACCCCGCGCTCGACGCAGAACTTCGCGCAATCGGCCTGGCCCTGCCAGGAGAAGGTCCACGACGCGACGATCGTCAACTGCCTGCGCAGCATGTCGGGGCTGACGTCGATCGTCACGTCGTTGCGCTCGCCGACAAAGGCGACGGTGCCCCACACCTTGGCGCTGCGCACCGCGGCGATGCGGCCCTCGGGCTGGCTCGACGTGTCGAGGGTGAAATCAGCGCCGCCATGGGTCAGATCCTTGATCGCGCCGACCGGGTCGTTCGAGCGCGGGTTGACGGTTTGCCAGGCACCGAACTCCTTGGCGCGCTCCAGCCGCTCGGGGCTCACGTCGAGCGCGATGACGCGCGCGCCCATCGCCGTCGCGAGCTGGGTCGCCGACAATCCGACCGGCCCCTGGCCAAACAGCGCGATCGTGTCGTTGCCGGAAAGATTGAGCCGGCGGAGCGCGCCATAGGCGGTGCCGGTGCCGCAGGCGATCGCCGCCCCGGCGGCGAACGACAATTCGTCGTGGAGCGGCACGATCGTGAAATCCGGCACCTTCAGCCAGCGTGCGTGGCCGCCATGCGCGTTGTTCCCGTAGACCAGAACCGGCTCCTCCTGGCACAGCTGCGACCAGCCCGAGCGGCAATGGGCGCAGACGGTGCAGCCTTTGTAGTGGTGAACCATGACCCGCTGGCCGATTTTCGCCTGCTTGTCGCTGACCCCCGCGCCGACCGCGGCGACGACGCCACAGGGCTCGTGCCCGCCGATCACCGGGTTCGGGTTGACCGGCAAGCCGCCGATCGAGGCGCCGCCCGATTTTGGCCGCCGGTACTGGTGCAAATCGCTACCGCACATGCCCGAGGCCTTTATTTCGACGACGACCTCGCCCGGCCCCGGCGTCGGGTCGGGGAACTCCATCAGCTCGATCTCCCGCTCGCCCGCAAACACCACACCGCGCATCGCTTCCTCCACCGATCTCGCCGCCCTTTTGCGCGCTGCGAGCCTACGCCCTTTTCACTGTCGAGGCGAACCCCGGCGGCCACGTCCGATGCCTGTCATGTCGGACGGCGCTGCAAATCCATGCCGGATCGCCTGATGCGACGGATTTCCTTGCTCTGGCTCCGGGATGCGGGTCATGTCCGCGGGGCTTCGGCTTTCGCCGAGGCGGCAAAACCTGATAAGTTGAAGCCTTTGGGAGGAGATCAATGAAATTCCTGAC
>Ga0210386_10001184_pt1 | contig 23446 bp, 23 predicted proteins | sample IncBWH32OmetaG_FD_160091 | JGI IMG/M metagenome (GOLD analysis project Ga0210386, IMG submission 160091) | Forest soil microbial communities from Barre Woods Harvard Forest LTER site, Petersham, Massachusetts, United States - Inc-BW-H-32-O ...
CATAATATTGAGCCCTTTTCTCAAAACCCTCAATCTTGGCTACCTGCATTTCTATGATATATTTATCACCTTTTTGATCTTGAACCATTACATCTACAATACTTTCCTTTCGGGCGGCGATGTGGGGAGGCTGTTTGGGATTTAAAAATTCGAGGTCTATGATTTTTTTTTCGTCTGCCAATTGAAAGACGGCATTAAGAAAATCAATGGGAATTCGTTTATGTTTTTCTTCGCCAAATATTTTTTTGAAAGAGTAGTCGTTTTTTGGATCTAAATATCTAGATAGCATGTCTTTGGCCTTAATTTATTCTTATTATAGCTTTTTTATAAAGGTTTGCATAGAAAAATCATAGGATTCAAAGAATGAAGATCTTTTATTGAATCGAAGAGAACTCCAAAGCAATATTTGTGAATTTTTCTAGCAAGCTGGTACTCCGACCGATACTTGTAAAGCAAGTCCGCCTTCAGAGGTCTCTTTATAAATACTCATCATATTTTTGCCTGTCTCGCACATGGCTCTGATTACAGCGTCTAAAGAGACAAGGTGCTCTCCTTGGCCTCGAAGAGCCAAACGGGCTGCAGTAATGGCCTTTATCGCTCCCATGGCATTTCTTTCAATGCAGGGGATTTGTACGAGTCCTCCAACAGGATCGCAAGTCATGCCGAGATGATGCTCCATGGCAATCTCTGCAGCATTTTCTATTTGTTCAGAGTTAGCTCCCAACATGGCGGCCAGCCCTGCTGCCGCCATGGAAGAAGAAACCCCTATTTCTCCTTGGCAACCCATTTCAGCTGCGGAAAGAGAAGCTCCTTCCTTATAAAGTAAAGCAATTGCACTGGCGGTTAAGAAAAACGTCACCAAAGTATCATCGGAAAAAGAAGGAACGAATTTTTTAGCATAGTGAAGGACTGCTGGAATGACTCCTGCAGAACCATTTGTGGGAGCCGTGACGACTCTGCTACCCGCTGCATTTTCTTCATTGACGGCCAAGGCATAGACGCTTACCCATTCCATCACAAGAGTTGGATCTTCTGCGATCTTTTCTTGAGAAGCCAACAGCTCTTGATGGATGCGCGCCGCCCGCCTTTGTACTTTTAAACCGCCTGGCAGTTCCCCAGAGGTGGAAAGGCCTCGCTCAACAGATTCTTGCATGACGCGCCAGATGCGAAAAATTCCAGCAACGATCTGTTCTTCCGTTCGAAATACTTTTTCATTTTCAAGGATAATTTGCCAAATCGCCTTGTTTTCTCGTTTTGCATGCTCTAGCAGCTGCGCTGCTGTATGGAAAGGAAAAGGGATAGATGATTCTGCTTGAGGAGAATCTGTTTGGATCGCTTCTTCATGATCAAGCACAAATCCTCCGCCGATCGAATAATAAAGCTGCGAGTAAAGTTGCCGGCCTGTTTTATCATACGCTCTTATCCTCAGGGCATTTGAGTGGAACGGTAATCTTTTTCCTTTTAAAAATAAAAGATCTGTATCGGGATCAAAATGAATTTTATATCGACCAAATACCTTAATCGTTTTTTGACTATGGATAGAGGCAATTCGATGTTGAATGCTGGCAGGATCAACTCCTTCAGGAGTCTCCCCTTCAAGACCTAATAAGACAGCCAAGTCTGTAGCGTGACCTTTTCCTGTCATGGCCAAAGAACCATACAGTTCGACTTTAATAGAACTTATGTCCTCTAAAAACTCACGCTCTTTGAGTTCGATCACAAAACGGCGCGCTGCACGCATGGGCCCCGCAGTATGGGAACTCGAAGGACCGATCACGGTTGAAAAAATATCAAAAATGCTTACAAAACCCATAAAAATCATCCCTACTTTATCAACTCCTTATTTTTTAACCGATCAGAAGAAATGAGAGCAAGAACAAAATTTACATTTATAATTATTTTTTTAATTAAAAATGATTAATTCATGGGTCATTTTTTAATACTTAGAATCTATATACCATTCATGATTCCAGTTGAAAGTTAAGTCTGCTTTTTGAGACTCTCTAGAGGCACTATATTACTCTGAAAAAAGGAGCGTTTGATGAGCACCATTTGCATGATTCCTGCACGTTTTAATAGCAGCCGTTTTCCTGGTAAGTTATTAGAGAGGGCCCGAGGTAAAACCGTACTTCAAAGGACTTTTGAAAACGCATCGCGCTGCAAGGAGCTGGACGCTATCTATGTTGCGACGGATGACGAGCGCATTGCAACTCACATGGACCAACTTGGCGCGGAAGTGATTTGGACTTCTATCGGTTGTAAAAACGGAACAGAAAGAATTGCTGAAGCCCTGAAAATAAGACCAGAGCTGCAACAGGCAGAAATTGTGATGAATGTGCAAGGAGACCTTCCTTGTACATCTGCTGAATCGATTGGGTCTGTTGTCCGTCTTTTGAAAAACGATGGCGGAGCGGTTATGGCAACTGCAGTGGTCCTGATTAAAAATGCGAAAGAATTTTATTCTCCCCATGTTGTCAAATGTGTTTTTGACCACCAGAGCAATGCCTTATATTTTAGCAGATCTCCTATCCCCTATTCACGGCAAGGGATGCCAAAAAAAGCCTATCATCATATAGGACTCTACGCTTACCGCACGAAGTTTCTTCTTTCTTTGCTAGAGCGGACGCCAACTGAGCTTCAAATAGAAGAAGATTTGGAACAGCTTCAAGTGATGGAGCTTGGATTTAAAATAAAAGTTGCGGTTGTTGAAGATATCCCTTTAGGAATTGACACTCCGCAAGATCTTCGAAAGTTAAAAAAACAGCTGGCGCTTGAGTTATAAGGGTTTTTCTTAGTAGAATTGAGCCTTGTTAAAAAGGGGATTTCTTCTGCACACACAAAAATATATATTCATTACAGGCGGAGTCGTTTCTTCCTTGGGCAAGGGATTAACCGCTGCTTCCATCGGGTATCTTTTAGAATGCCGAGGAATTAAAATTGCTATGCTCAAGCTAGATCCTTACTTAAATGTCGATCCAGGGACGATGAACCCCTTTCAGCACGGAGAAGTGTATGTCACAGACGACGGAGCGGAAACGGATCTTGATTTGGGACATTATTATCGCTATACCCATTCTCCCTTGACGAGAGCTTCAAACGCCACCTCCGGACAAATTTACGACACGGTGATCAAGAAAGAGCGGAAAGGAGAATATTTAGGTCAAACAGTCCAAGTCATTCCTCATGTAACTGATGAAATCAAAGCGCGTATCTTGTCTTGCGCTTCGCAAGAAGAAGGGATCGAGGTAGTTTTGGTGGAAATTGGAGGAACTGTCGGAGACATTGAGTCGCTTCCCTTTTTGGAAGCGATACGACAATTTCGCTATGAAAGGCCAGCCGATTGCATCAATATCCATTTAACGTATGTGCCGTACTTAAAAGCGGCTGGCGAAGTGAAAACGAAACCAACTCAGCATTCTGTCCAATCGCTCCGACAAATTGGCATTGTTCCTGATATGATTTTATGTCGGTGCGAACAAGCTTTAAGTGAAGATCTGAAAGCGAAAATCTCTCTTTTTTGCAATGTTCGGAAAGAAGCCGTGATTGACGAAAAAGATGTAGAGCGCAGCATTTATGAAGTTCCGGTCGATTTGCATCGTCAAAGTCTCGATAGCATGGTTTGTAAGATGCTTGGGCTAAAGGCACAAGCAGCCAACTTAAGCCATTGGGAAAACATGCTTCAGTCGATCTTTCATCCGAAAGGAAAAGTGACGATCGGCATTGTGGGCAAATACATGGATCATCAAGACGCCTATAAATCGGTTTTTGAAGCTTTGCATCACGGAGCGATCGCTGCCGGCGTCGATTTGGAAATTCGTCGGTTTGAATCCGATAGAATTGTTGAAAACGGCTCCGTGGAAGCGGCTATTGGTGGCTGCGAAGGTTATCTCGTCCCGGGTGGTTTTGGCGAGCGAGGATGGGAAGGAAAGCTTTTAACTGCAAAGTATTGCCGCACCAACAATATCCCCTATTTTGGTCTTTGTTTGGGGATGCAAGTGATGATTGTCGAATTTGCAAAAAATGTGCTTGGGCTAAAAAAGGCTCATTCCACAGAAGTGGATCCCAATACGCCAGATCCTGTGATTTCAATGCTCTCCGAGCAAAAAGAAATTCAAAATCTAGGCGGAACAATGCGTTTGGGGGCTTACGTTTGCGAACTAAAGCCCCATTCTTTGGCCCATAAAGCTTATGGCAAAACTCTTATCTCGGAGCGCCATCGCCATCGTTATGAATTTAACAACCACTATAAAAGTGCATTTGAGTCAAAAGGGATGCTTTTTTCAGGTTCTCTTCAAAATGGAACGCTTTGTGAAATTTCTGAAGTAAAAGATCATCCTTGGATGCTTGGCGTGCAATTTCATCCTGAATTTAAATCCAAACCATTGGAGCCTCATCCTCTTTTTTGTGATTTTATTCAAGCCGTTTTGCTATCTCAAAAAACAAAAAAAGCTCTTTGCTAATGAATAATAAGCGAATTGCAGCGATCGACTATGGTTTAAAGCGAATTGGAATCGCCGTTTCCGATCCGAGCGGAAAAATGGCTTTCCCGTGGCTCACGGTTGAAGGCGGCCGCAAGGCGATAAACAATGTTGCAAAGGCGTTTGAAACGAAGCCTGGGGAAATTTGCCGCGTGATTGTGGGGCTTCCTCTCCTGATGAACGGCAAAGACGGCGACATGGCGATAGCTTCTCGAAAATTTGCTGTAGAATTAGAGGCCGCATTATCGATCGAAGTGGTTTTGTGGGATGAGCGCCTTTCGAGCGCTCAAGCAGATAAAAATTTAAGAGAACTTTCATTAAATAGAAAAAAGCGTGCATCTAAAATTGACACAGCGGCAGCAACCCTGTTATTACAAAGTTATTTGGACAGTCTCTAAAAAAATTTAAGAACCTCTTTTAAGGCTGCTTTTTAAGGAGCACAATATGGAACATCCTCTAGAGGAAAAGGGAAGGTTATCGCGCAATATAGACCCTTGCATCCTGGTTATTTTTGGAGCTACAGGAGATTTGACGGGGCGCAAGCTAAATCCTGCATTGTACAATTTAGGAAGAGAAGGGATGCTTCCTCCTAATTTTGCATGCGTAGGTTTTGCTAGAAGAGAAAAAACAAACGCGCAGTTTCGAGAAGAAGTAAAGACAGAAATTTCCACATATTCTCGCGTAAAGCCAATTGATGAAAAATTCTGGACTCATTTCCAAGATCAGTTTTTTTACCATCAGTCGGCATTTGACGATGATGAGGGGTATAAGGCATTGGCAGTGCTTTTAAAACAGCTCGATGCCCAATTTGCAACGCGGGGAAATCGTGTATTTTATCTTTCCGTTCAGCCTAAGTATTTTCCCGTCATCATTGAAAAACTCCGCCAACATGGACTCATCTATGATGTGCATCAGACGACTGATCGTTGGTCTAGAGTGATTATTGAAAAACCATTTGGCCATGATGTCAATTCGGCAGCAGAGCTGCAAATAGAAATCTCAAAGTATCTCGATGAGACGCAAATTTACCGGATCGATCACTATCTGGGTAAAGAGACGGTGCAGAATTTATTGGTTTTCCGTTTTGCCAATTCGATTTTTGAATCTCTTTGGAATTATAAACACATTGATCATGTACAAATCACAGTAGCTGAAGATATTGGCATTGGGACGCGGGGTCGTTTTTTTGAAGAAGAGGGGTTACTTCGAGATATTGTCCAAAATCACATGATGCAGCTGCTTTCTCTTGTTGCGATGGAGCCGCCAGTCAATTTAAGTGCGACTGCAATCCGCGATGAAAAAGTAAAAGTGCTGCAATCTATTCGTCCCCTCGCTGTCCAAGAATTTGAGCATTCGGTGATTCGAGGACAATATGGACCTGGGTTCATCAATGGAGAAAGCGTCATTGGATATCGGCAGGAAGAAAATGTCTCTCCTACTTCAAATATAGAGACCTATGCCGCTTTAAAACTTCACATCGATAACTGGCGCTGGGCTGGGGTCCCTTTTTATCTTCGCGGCGGAAAACGGCTGCCGAAGAGAGGTACTGAAATTGCTGTGATTTTTAAAGACGCTCCAGGAGTGTTATTCCAGCATCGCGGTCAAAAAAACGATCCCAATGTGCTAGCGATGAGAATTCAGCCCGATGAGGGCATTTCAATGAAAATCAATTGTAAAGTGCCAGGCCCCAGCAGTCCGATCCAACCTGTAAAAATGGACTTTCGCTATGGCTCTTATTTTGGTCAAACGCCTCCCGAGGCGTATGAACGGTTGATTTGGGATTGTATTCTTGGTGACAGCACTCTTTTTGCAAGATCGGATGAAGTCGCGCAATCTTGGCAAATTTTGACTCCGATCCTTGATTATTGGCACAATCAGACAGAAACTAATTTTCCTAATTACGAGTCAGGAAGCTGGGGACCTAAAGCTGCTGACAAAATGCTGGGAGAAAATCGTGCCTGGAGAATTTTATGACGATTCAGCAGATTGTCAATCCGGCCGATATCGAAAAACAGCTTCAACAAATTTGGGAAGGGCTTGTTAAAGAAAATAAAATGCGGGCCAGCTTATTTAATTTGATTGTCTATAATCAATTATCGCCTCGGACTGATTATATCCGAAACATTGTGCAAAAAATCATTGAAAAATTTCCTTGTCGCATTCTTTTTGTTTCCTTTGATCCGGACGCTTCTCAAAATTATCTTAAAACGGCTGTGTCTGTGGTCGCGCCTTCAGGAACAGAAACTGCGATCGCTTGTGATAATATCGACATTGGCGTGGCTGGGGATAATTTACAAAGAGTCCCTTTTTTGCTTTTGCCTCATATCATCCCCGATCTTCCCGTCTATCTTTTATGGGCGGAAGATCCTAGTTCCGAGCATGCGCTTTTTCAGCCTTTGCTCAGCATGGCAGATAGGGTCATTTTTGACTCGGAGTCTGCTGACAATCTTTTGTCTTTTGCCAAAACCCTTTTGGATCTTCATACTACACAAAAGATTGATATTGCGGATCTCAACTGGGCTAGAACGGAAGGATGGCGCGATTTATTGGCTTCTACGTTTGATTCGGAAGAGAAAATTGCCCAACTCAAATCCTTAAAAAATTTAGAAATTTCGTACAATGCGAGAGAAACTGAATTTTTTTGCCACTTAAAAATTCAATCGATGTATTTACTTGCTTGGCTCTCTAGTCAAATTGGCTGGAAATTTCTTTCTTCTCAAAAAAACGCAAGCGAGCTTAGCTTTCTTTTTACCGTGTCTGGAGAACCTCAAACGTTTCACCAAGAGTCCATCTTTTTTATTCGCTCTCAAACATGGGAAAAGCTGGGTTCTGGAACGATTATTTCTGTAAATTTGGAATCTCAAGATGGACACACATATCAGTGCGGACGCATTTTGCAGCAATATCATCATGTATCTATTCAAATCTCCATGCCTTGTCAATGTGATCTCCCCTATCGATTTGTCTTAGGGCAGACAGCGACTGGACAATCTCTCGTGAAAGAGATTTGCACAAAAGGGACTAGCGAACATTACGTAACCATGCTCAAAGAGCTTTTGCTCATCGATCGAGACCATTTATGTTAAAAAGTTGGGATGAGCGCCGAAACTTGGCTTTGCCTGGAGATCTTTCTCAAACAATCGCCTTTGCTGTGGACCATTGGATTAAACTAGCTCGTCATGCGATTGCCAGCTCTGGACGTTTTATCGTTGCTTTATCGGGAGGGTCCACTCCGAAACTTATTTTTGAAAAATTAGCAGAACATCCCGAAGCGCTGGATTGGAGCCGTGTATTTTTATTTTGGAGCGATGAGCGGGCGGTTCCTCCGGATCACCCAGATAGTAATTACCACATGGCTATGGCTGCTGGGTTTTCTCATCTCCCTCTTCTAAAAAATCAAATTTTTCGTATGAAAGCAGAGAGCAACATTGAAGAAAACGCATTAGAATACGAAGAAAAAATTCGACAGATTGCAGGCCCTGAGCTATTTGATCTCGTGATGCTTGGCCTAGGCGACGATGGTCATACGGCCTCATTATTTCCCAAAACCACAGCTCTTGCTGTTCAAAACCGTTTAGTCGTTGCGAACCATGTTCCTCAAAAAAACACTTGGCGAATGACTTTTACATTTTCTTGTATTAATCAAAGTAAGCATCCTGTGATGTACGTTTTGGGTTCTTCAAAGCAAGAAATAGTTGCAAATGTCCTAAAAGCATCTCTTCCCTCCCCTTGGCCTGCGAGCCTGATTGGTACGCATTTTCAAAAGGCTTTATGGGTTCTCGATAATAGCTCTTCTAAGGTTTTACTTTTTCAATAGTTTTATATAACTAAAAACAATAAATTTATACGTTTAATTACTTTAAAATAAAAAATAAATTTTATTTTTCCATTAAAGAATTGTTGATATAAATTTATTTCGTTTGTTAATATTTATTTGTAGTTTTAAGTAATAAGTGTTTTTAGTATAATATAATAACGAAACAATAATAATAAATAAGGTGGTTTGTCATGGGTATAGAAATAACATCCTCGATTGGGGTTTGTAATATCGATTCAGTGAATATTTCGAATAAAAAGAACCGTATAAATCAAGGTTGCGATCTTGGTTCTTTAAGAGAAAAAATTCGCAATATATTTGCTAGCATCACTCATTTTTTCAGTACTTGTTGCGGTTCTTCCAGAAAGGAAGTACAGCCTGACAAGGTACAGTTTAACATTGCATCAGAGAGAATACTTTCGGTTCGGACATTCATTCCAAATAAATCAAATTCATCAGCGGTGCAAGTTCAGGAAGAAAGTGCAAATGACGCTAGTTTAAAAGCAAAAAATATTGATATTGATTCAGTATCTCCTAACAGAAGTAGTGAGGATTTTTTTGTTGTTGTCCCCCTTACCCCGCAATTGAGCCCTGCAGGCTCTCCTGAGAGAAGCGGTGATGATGTGGATCTTTTTGCTGATATTAATTTAGTATCTCCTAACAACAGTAGTGAGGAGCGTAACAACGATTACCCAGCCCTTGATGGGATAAACGTTAATACAGAACATCTTCGCGCAGTATCTCCTAACAACAGTAGTGAGGATCTTTTTGCTGATATTGATCCAGTATCTCCTAACAGAAGTAGTGAGGAGAGTAACAACGATTACTCAGCCTTTGATGGGGTAGGCGTTAATACAGAACATCTTCGCGCAGTATCTCCTAACAACAGTAGTGAGGATCTTTTTGCTGGTATAGTAGTATATTCTGGCTTATCGCAAAAACGATAGTGAATTAAAAAAAATAAATCCAGCTCTGCTATTTTCCATAGCAGAGCTTTTTTGTATAGCTCTCAGTCAAAAAAATTGTTCAAGCATTACCAATAAAAAATTTACAACTATTTAAAACTTAATCGCCGGATATCTTTTAGTCTGTTATCATTTGGCCTTATGTTGGTTCTTGGAATTGAAAGCACTTGTGATGAGACGGGAATTTCCCTTGTAGAAGATGGAAAAAAAATCCTTTCTAATGTGATAGCCTCCTCGGCGGACATTCATAAAAAATATGGGGGAGTCTTCCCCGAGCTTGCTTGCCGCCGCCATATTGATGTTCTTTTGCCTGTATTGGAAGAAGCTTTACATATAGCTAAAGTAAAACCCTCTCAAATCGATCTGATTGCTGTAGCTCAGGGGCCTGGATTAATCGGCGCTTTACTCATTGGTATGAACGCCGCCAAAGGGCTTGCAATCTCCTGGAATAAACCTCTCATCGGGGTGAACCATGTAGAAGCTCATCTATATGCAGCTTTGATGGGAAACGACGAGCCACTTTTTCCTGCTTTGGGTATTGTCCTTTCTGGAGGTCACACCCTCTTATTGAAAATTTTTGAAATTGGAGAGTATGAGGCCATTGCGACAACTGTAGATGACGCAATCGGAGAAGCTTTTGATAAAGTGGCAACTCTTTTGGGCCTTCCCTATCCGGGAGGCCCTGAAATCGAACAGATTGCAAAAGAGGGCAATAGCGAAAAATATCCTCTTAAAGCAGGTTTTGTAAAAAAAAGCCCCCTCGATTTTTCTTTTTCAGGTCTAAAGACTAGCGTCCTTTACGCACTCAAAGGACAAAATGCAACAAAAGGACAGCTAGCAGATCCTTTGGACCATCAGACAAAAGCAGATCTGGCGGCCTCTTTTCAAAAAACTGCTCTCGGCGATGTACTTTATAAAGCCAAAAAAGCGATTTTAACTTTCCCCTGCCGTTCAATTGTCCTAGGAGGCGGCGTTTCTTCTAATACATATCTTAAAGAAATATTTGAAAAAGAATTTTCTACAACCCCCTTATTCTGGCCTCCTAAAAAACTAGCTTTAGATAATGCTGCGATGATTGCGGGCTTGGGATATCATAAATTTTTAAAAAAACAAACGGGCGATTCTTTAGATCTGGAAGTATTAACGCGCATTCCCATTGCCTAAATTGTCTTTTTTCTGTATATTTTGATCCAAAATTCCATATAGGATTCCTATGGCTAAAAAAGGCGCACGCGAAACAATTAAAATGAAAAGCACTGAATCAGACGAGTGCTATTGGACTGTTAAAAATAAGCGGAACACAACGGAACGGATTGAGCTTAAAAAGTATGACAAATCCCTCCGTCGTCATGTTGCATTTAAGGAAGCCAAATAATAAGCTTCTTTCGAAGTAAGGTCTTATTTTGTTTGAATGGCGTATAGCCCTTAAATATTTGATCCCCCAGAGAAAGTCTCTTTCAACCGCCCTCATTTCTTTGATGTCGGTTCTGGTGATTTCTCTGGTTGTCTGGCTTGTATTGGTATTTCTTTCAGTCACTAGAGGTATTGAGCGAAATTGGGTGAATAAGCTCACCTCTCTGCACGCTCCCCTTCGCATCTCTCCTACTCAAAAATATTATTCTTCTTATTTTTATCAAATCGATTCGGTGTCTGAAGGATCGAACTATACGTTGAAAACGCTTGGCGAGAAAGAGACGGCGCTTGCGTCTGACCCTTATTTACCGCAAAGCGACATGGAGCCCCCAAGGCATTGGCCAATAGCTGAAAGGCTGAGTAATGGAGAATTACTCGACCCTGTGAAGCGAGCGGTAGCTGAACTCCAATCTTTAAATCTCTTGTTTCAAGATTATGAAATTGGCGGAGCTCTTTTAAAACTGGGCTTGCGTCGTCCTGAAGAGTCGGGCACTTCTTATTTATCGCAAATGTCCTATCTTCTTTCCTTAACAGACAAAAACGTCCATCTGCAACATCTCATCGCCAAACCTTCTCTTGAGGATCTGAATCATCTTTTTCAAGCAGATCCTGATGTTTTGCAGCACATTGATAAGGGAGTACAAGCAAGCCGCGTCATTAACGGTGTAGAACAGTTGGACCTCACCTCAGGGACAGCCCGCGTTTATTACGAAGAAATGCCGGATTCTCCTCCCCCTTGGGCCTTTTTTGTAAAAGACAAATGTTTTTTACCGAGTTTTGGTCCTGAAATAGGAATTCTTTTGCCCAAATTTTATCGCGATAGCGGCGCTAAAATTGGAGACCAAGGAATGTTGAGCTATTCCGCTCTTTCTGCAGCGTCTACCCAAGAACAAAGAATTTTGATTCGAGTCGCTGGATTTTATGATCCAGGGATTTTACCTGTCGGCAATCGCTGTTTAATTGTTCCTCAGGAAGTCACTCGGAGTATTTATGCAGCAAGTCAAACATTTTCGCCTGACGGTACCCCCACAAATGGGATTTTCATTTGGACTGAAGATCCTGCCCGCATGAAACAAAAAATCGCTGCCAACTTTGAAAAAGCTAACATCGCGTCCTATTGGAAAATTTCTACTTATGAAGAGTTTGAGTTTTCAAAAGACCTTTTGCAGCAGTTTCAAAGCGATAAAACATTATTTCTTCTGATTGCTGGGATCATTTTAATCGTCGCTTGCTGCAACATCATTTCCCTTTTAGTTCTTTTGGTGAATGATAAAAGAAAAGAAATCGCTATTCTTCAATCAATGGGAGCCTCTTTCAAGAGCATTGCGGCTATTTTTGGTTTGTGCGGAACGATCATGGGATTGACTGCCTGCTTAATTGGATCTATGGCTGCAGTCTGCACTCTTCACTATCTCGATTTTTTAGTGGCCCTTTTAAGCGCACTTCAAGGTAGAGCCGCCTTCCATCCTGCTTTTTTTGGAAATACTTTGCCAAACCAACTTAGCTACGACGCTCTTTTGTTTGTGCTGATTGCAACTCCTTTGCTGTCTTTGACAGCAGGGTTGATCCCTGCTTTGAAAGCAGCCCGCATTAGACCTTCCAGTGCGCTGAGGTCTGAATAAATGACGATCCTTTCTGTCAAAAACCTTTCAAAAACTTTCAAAACACCTCAACCAGTGGTCATCTTATCTAACGTGTCTTTGGAAGCACATAAAGGAGACACCATCGCTATCTGTGGGCGCTCTGGCGAGGGAAAAACGACCCTGCTGCATATTTTGGGGACATTAGAAAAGCCAGATAGTGGCGAGCTGTTGATCTCCGGGCAAATAGTAAATTCCTTTAACGGAGCTGAGATCCGCAGAACAAAAATCGGGTTTGTATTCCAAGCTTACAATCTTCTTGAGGATTTTACAGTTTTGGAAAATGTGTTGATGCCTGCCAGAATTGCCCGCAAATCCGTGAATTTGGAAAAAGGGATGCATCTTTTAGAAGAAGTAGGACTTTTAAATCGGGCTCATTTTCCAGCAAAGCTTCTTTCCGGCGGAGAGCGACAGCGAGTTGCTATTGCTCGCTCTTTATGCAACGATCCTGATTTACTTCTAGCCGATGAACCCACCGGTAATCTGGACCGGGCTCACGCTCGGCAAATTGGAGATGTTTTGCTCTCTTGCGCTCAAAAACGCAACAAAACTCTGATCATTGTAACTCATGACCAAGAGTTAGCTTCTCTTTGTTCTCGTCGCTACACTCTTTCAGGCGGGCGGTTGGCCCTCTGGTTGTCTGGCTTGTGCTGGTTTGTCTTTCGGTTAGTCGATGTATTGAGCGAAATTGGGTAAATAAACTCACCTCGCTGCATACCCCTCTTCGTATTTCCCCTACTCAAAAATATTCTTCTTCTTACTTTTATCAGATCGATTCAGTTTCTGCCAGATCAAATTATATGCTGAAAACTTTGGACGAGAAAGCGGCTACCTTTGTATCTGATCCTTATTTACCGCAAAGCGACATGGAGCCTCCAATACATTGGCCTATAGTGGAAAGACTGAGTAATGGAGAATTGTTTGACCCCGTGAAACGAGCGGTGGTCGAACTGCAATTTTTAAATCTTTTGTTCCAAGATTATGAAATTGACGGGACTCTTTTAAAACTCGGCTTGCGCCGTCCAGAAGAGTTCGGCACTTCTTATTTATCGCAAATGTCCTATCTTCTCTCGTTAACAGACAAAAATATCCATTTGCAGCATCTGATCGCCAAACCTTCCTTTGCGGATTTGAACCATCCGTGTCTTTGGATGTACATAAAGGAGATACCATCGCATCTGCGGGCGCTCTGGTGAGGGAAAAACAATGTTGCTTCATATTTTGGGCACACTTAAAAAACCGGATAACGGAGAGCTTTTGATTGCTAGACAAACAGTAAATTCCTTCAACGGAGCTGAAATCCGCAGAACAAAAATCGGATTTGTATTTCAAGATTACAATCTTCTCGAAGATTTTACAGTTTTGGAAAATGTGTTGATGCCTACTAGAATTGCCCGCAAATCCATCGATTTGGAAAAAGGGATGCATCTTTTAGAAGAAGTAGGACTTTTAAGTCGGTCTCATTTTCCAGCAAAACTTCTTTCCGGTGGTGAGCGGCAGCGAGTTGTCATTGCTCGCCCTTTATGCAATGATCCTGATTTACTTTTAGCCGATGAACCCACCGGTAACTTGGATCGTACCCACGCTCAGTAAATTGGAGACGTTTTGCTCTCTTGCGCTCAAAAGCGCAACAAAGCGCTTATCATCGTGACTCACGATCAGGAGTTAGCTTCTCTTTGCTCTCGTCGCTACACTCTTTCAGGCGGACATTTAGTATAATTTGCTAGATTCATAATTCACATTTGTGATACGCATAGCCTTCTAATACAGGAGTGTGCGATGTTAATTTTGATGGTTGGAACAGGCTATGTAGGCCTTGTTACCGGAGCTTGTTTTGCTGAAATGGGACATTCGGTCATTTGCTTAGACATAGATAAAGAAAAAATCGCAAAATTACAGCAAGGCATCATTCCCATCTATGAACCGGGGTTAGAAGAAATGGTCAAACGCAACCTACAGCAAAATAGGTTGCAGTTCACTACAGATTATGCATTAGCCGTAACATCGACTGATATTTGCTTTCTTGCTTTACCTACACCTTCCAAAGACGATGGATCTTGCGATGTAAGCTACATTATCTCGGCCGCAAAGATGGTAGCCTCTCACATGCATAAACCGATGATCGTCGTTAATAAATCGACCGTTCCGGTGGGCACTGCAAGTCTTGTAGCTACAGTGCTAAAAGAAGAGCTAGATAAACGCGGTCTTGAAATTCCATTCGATGTCGTTTCGAATCCCGAATTTTTAAAAGAGGGCGCTGCAGTCCAAGATTGTCTAAAACCTGATCGAATCGTCATTGGCGCAAACAATCCAAGAGCTGCAGGAATTTTAAAAGAGATTTATTCAGCTTACGTGATGAATCACGATAAAATCATCATCATGGATACTTTATCTGCTGAAATGACGAAATACGCAGCGAATGCTATGCTTGCCACCCGCATTTCTTTTATGAATGAAATCGCAGAGATTTGTAAAAAAGTAGGGGCGAATGTCAATGAAGTGCGCAAAGGAATTGGATCAGATAACAGAATTGGTTATAGCTTTCTCTATCCCGGCATTGGATATGGAGGATCTTGTTTCCCAAAAGACATCCGCGCTTTGATTGCAACAGCTCATCAAGCAGGAATCCAGCCGAAATTGCTGCAGGCAGTCGACGATGTAAATAACGAACAAAAAAAGACATTAAGCCGAACGATCTCCCACTATTTTGGAAAAAAAGGAGGCCTACGAGGAAAAATCATTGCAGTATGGGGCCTTTCTTTTAAACCAGATACAGATGACATGCGAGAAGCTCCTTCTTTAACTTTTATTTCAGATTTGCTTCAACAAGGAGTCACTCTTCGCGTCTTCGATCCGGTAGCCATGCCTAACGCTCGCAAAATGCTTCCTGACAATTCACAAATTGTTTGGTGCCAAAGTGAATTTGAAGCTGCAAAAGGCGCTGATGGAATTGCTCTTCTCACAGAATGGAAGCAATTTCGTTTGGTCGACTTTAAACCCATTCGTGACCAAATGAAAGGGATCGCCATTTTTGATGGCAGAAACCAGTACAAACCTTTAGAAATGAAAAATAAAGGCTTTGACTACATCGGAATCGGCGTTCCAGATCAAATTTAAAAGATTTTTTTAGATGGAAAACAAGAGAGAGCCTATTTAAACTTACTAAATATGCTCCATTTGATCGAAGAGAGACTAAAAAATTTAATTCCTGAAAAAGAGTCTGCTTTATTTCAGGCGGCTCGCTATTCTCTTTTAGCTGAAGGTAAGCGGCTGAGGCCTCAGCTAGTATTGATTTCTGCAAAAGCTTTTGGAGCAGATGTTCAGGCCGCTCTCGATCCGGCTTGCGCGATCGAGATGATCCATACCTATTCTCTCATTCATGATGATCTGCCTTGCATGGATGACGATGACCTTCGAAGAGGGCTTCCCTCTCTTCATAAAGTTTATGGAGAAGGTATGGCTCTTTTAGCTGGCGATTATCTTTTGACTTATGCATTTGAAGTGCTGGCTCAGGCCCAATTTCTTTCAGCAGAGCAAAAAATAGAACTTATTCAAACTCTTTCTCAGGCGGCCGGAGCCAAAGGCATGATCGGCGGACAAGCGATCGATCTTGCTTCCGAAGGAAAACGGATTGATGAGGCAGTATTAGAAACCATGCATATTGGAAAAACAGCCGCTTTACTCACCGCTTGTCTTGAGTTTGGCGCTATTTTAGGAAGGGCGGATAAAGAAACAAAGCAGCAGCTTCGCTATATTGGGCGAGATATTGGGCTGGCTTATCAAATTTTAGATGATATTTTGGATGAAACAGGGACAACGCAAGAACTTGGAAAAAAGGCTGGCGCGGATGCAATTAAAAATAAACCGAACGCTGTTTCTATCTATGGATTGCAAGGCGCTCAGTTAAAGTTACAAGATCTCAAAATAGCCTGTTTTGAAAAATTATTTTCTTTTTCGACTGAATTACAAGTTTTTTTGCAGCAGCTTTTTGAAAGAAAAAAGTAAATTATCCTTGATCCTCTGATTCAACTATTCTATATTTGTTTTTATGATGAACGACAATACGATTCTCGTGACAGGCGGCGCAGGCTATATCGGCGCTCATGTTTGTAAAAAATTGGCAATAGAAGGTTTTTTGCCGGTGACTTATGATAATTTGTCTACTGGCCATGCTTACGCAGTCAAATGGGGCCCCTTTATCCAAGCCTCCTTGTCTGATCGGACGCAGCTTCAAAACGCACTTTTGACGTATCGACCAAAAGCTGTTATGCATTTTGCCGCGAGCGCTATCGTGACAGAGTCTATGCAAGACCCAGGAAAATATTACCGAAATAATTTACTCAGCACCCTCTCTCTTTTGGAAGCAATGCGAGAGTGCGAGGTAAAACATCTTGTCTTTTCTAGTACTTGCGCAACGTATGGCAATCCCCTTTTTAATCCCATGTCTGAAAAACATCCGCAATTGCCCATTAATCCTTATGGCAGATCAAAACTCATGCTAGAGCAAATCATGGCTGATTTTGATCAAATCCATAACTTTAAAACAGTGTGTTTACGTTATTTCAATGCAGCAGGAGCGGATCTGCAAACAGAAATTGGAGAAAACCATACTCCGGAAACACATCTTATCCCAACTGTCATTCAAGCAGCGCTCGGGATGAAGCCGGAAGTGGTGGTGTATGGAACAGATTTTCCAACTCGCGATGGCAGTGCAATTCGAGATTACATCCATGTTCAAGATTTAGCCGACGCGCATGTAGCTGCTTTGAAATGGGTTTTATCCAATCGGCAATCTACCTCTATCAATTTAGGGACGGGTATTGGGCATTCTGTATTTGAAATCATCGAAGCTGTCCAAAAGTACTGTTCTCACGCGATCCCTGTTCGACTTGAACAAAAAAGGACAGGAGAACCTGCTATTTTAGTCGCAGAGAATGATCTTGCCGCAAAACTGCTTGACTGGAAACCAAAATACTCCGACTTGCCGACTTTGATTGAATCTGCTTGGAAATGGCACCAACTTCTTGTTGAAAATGCTGTCTTGCTTCGAAAAACCATTCAAAAAATTGGCGCTGTGGAAACAAGTTCCATTCATGGACATTAGCCAATTTTTCAAAAAGCTTTGTTTATGCTAACGATTGTTTTTTTATTTTGTTTGCTGGTGCATCTTTTTCAAGGGGTTCTTTTTCCAGGATTTTCCCTACTTAGCTTTGCTCCTTTTTTTGCTGTTTGCTGTATGAAAACGACTCTTAAATCGACACTTTGGCTTGCCGCTATAAGCGGGTTTTGCGTAGACCTATTATCTGACGATCCAATAGGACTCCATGCTTTAAATTACACAATGATTTCAAGCATTTTTTATTCTTTAAGATGGAGGTTTTCTTTCGAAGAGCCGGTGCATTTGGGGCTCTACACTCTTTTCATTTCTTGTTCGTCCACCTTGCTGCAACTGGTTCTCCTTTTTCTTTTTGATAAAAAAGTCCCGACAGGCGGAACATGGATTTTGGTTGACCTGATCTGTATGCCAATTCTCGATGGCATTTATGCTCTTGTTTTCTTCTCAGGTCCGTTGCTCCTTTGGCAGCAGCTACGCTATCGGTGGTTAATTTATTGTTTGAGAACAAAAAAGAAAAAACGTTTCTCCTTATAAACATTGATTATTAAATTATTTCAGGTATAGTATAAAAATGAAAAATTTAGATAAGAACCAAGAACATTCTCTTTCCCATCTCACGTTGATCGCGATTGAAGCCGCCCTACAGGCAGGAACGCTTTTACGGCAAGGGTTTGGAACCCATTTTTCTATTCGTTCGAAAGAGGGCATCCACAACCTCGTCACGGAATATGATCATAAATCAGAAAACATGATCATCGATTTTCTTAAAAGCCAGACTCCTGATTCTCATTTTTTGGCCGAAGAAAGCGGCGTTAGCCAAGGCAAAGGAGATGGGTTGACCTGGATCATTGATCCTTTGGATGGAACGGTTAATTTTGCTCATAAAATTCCTATCTTTGCGATCAGCATCGCTGCGGAAAAAAATGGTGAGGTAATCAGCGGCATCATTTATCAGCCCATCACTCATGAACTATTTGTCGCAGAACTTGGTAAGGGGGCCTTTTTAAATGGGCAAAAACTAACGGTTTCTTCTGTATCCGATTTGCCAAAATCCATTCTTGCAACGGGATTTCCTTATAATCTTGCGGAAAACCCTCTGCATTGCATTGATCATTTTATCGATATTTTAAAATTAGGTATTCCTATCAGACGTTTAGGAGCGGCTACTTTAGATTTAGCCTACACTGCCGCAGGCAGATTTGAAGGTTTTTTTGAGGTCTCTCTCGGCCCTTGGGATTGCGCTGCAGGAAAATTAATGGTCGAAGAAGCAGGAGGAAAGGTTACCTCATGGGACGGAAGCGCGTTTGATTTGCGTTCCTATCGCCCCATTTTAGCTTCGAATGGACCAATTCATAAAGATTGCGTTTCTATTTTAAGTAAAAACATATGCTGATTGACGGAAAAAAAATTGCCCTTGAAATCCAAGCGGAAATAAAAAGCCAAGTGGAGAAAAAACAGGGCCGAAAACCAGGCTTGGTATTTATTTTAGTGGGAGATCATCCTGCTTCTTTGAGCTATATCCGAGGAAAAAGAAAAGCCTGCCAAGAGACGGGAATTCATTCTTCTGTCATCGAATTTCCCGCGTCGGCTGCGGAAAAAAATGTATTGTTGCAAATTGAAAAACTCAACCTTGATCCTCTGATCGATGGGATCTTAGTGCAGCTGCCTTTACCTTTGCATATGGATCAAAAAAAAATCACTTCTGCCATCGATCCTACAAAGGATGTGGATGGATTTCATCCAATCAATGTAGGAAAAATGCTTTTGGGCGAAGATGACGGTTTTTTTCCGTGTACTCCCAAAGGGATTTGCGTTCTTTTACAAAAATATCAAATCCCTACCCTAGGAAAACACGTTGTGATTGCAGGAAGAAGTAATATCGTAGGAAAACCGCTAGCTGCAATGATGATGCAAAAAAAGATAGGCTGCAATGCGACAGTGACCATTGTTCATAGCAAATCCGAGAGGTTAAAAGAACTGATTTTTTCAGCTGATATTGTCGTCGCAGCGATTGGGAATCCTTTGTTTATTAAACAAGATATGATTCAACCGGGATCTACCGTCATCGATGTAGGGATCAATCGCATGCCAAATGGAAAATTAATCGGCGATGTGGATTTTCAATCTGTATCAAAAATTGCAGGATTTATCACTCCAGTACCCGGAGGAGTGGGACCTATGACCATCGCCATGCTGATGCAAAACACGCTTGAAAGTTATGAAAAGAGGTCTAATGATAAAAACGATCTATTTTGATCTTGGAAACGTGTTGGTATTTTTTTGTCATAAAAAAATGATGGAGCAAATTGCTAAAATATCCGGTTTATCTGTTCAAGAAACCCGCTCCATTTTAATAGAAAAAAAAATCCAACAGGATTATGAATTGGGAAAAATGTCAACGGAACAGCTCTATTCCTATTTTGCCAAACTCGGAACCCGCTCCTTTTCTTTGCTTGAATTCATGGAAGCAGCTTCCGATATTTTTATTCCCAATGAAAAAATTTTCCCAGTAATTCAGCAATTGAAGGATCAAAAAATCCGCCTTATTTTGCTGTCTAATACAAGCGAATGCCACTTTAATCGCATTTACTCCCATTATCCTATTTTACGCCTGTTTGATCGCTTAGTTCTTTCTTTTGAAGCAGGCGTTTGCAAACCAGATCCTGTGATTTTTCAAAAAGCTTTAGCTCTAGCAGACTGCTGTCCGACAGAATGCTTTTTTACCGATGATGTCCAAGAATTTGTCGGAGCTGCAAGAAAAGCCGGTTTAGATAGCGAAGTTTTTTCCAATGTCCCTACCTTAAAAAAACACTTGTTTGATAGAAAACTTTTTCTTGGATAAAATGAGAAAATTGACTTTCCAAAGATTGCTATGTTAAACTCGCCTGTATTATGACTAAATATTTAGTTCCCACAGCAGATGTTGTCTTTAAAAAAATTTTTGGCAACCATCCTCATTTGCTAAAAAGCTTTTTAAACGCGATCCTTCCCCTTCCCGACGATGGGCAAATTGTTTCTTTAAATTATTTGTCCGGAGAGCAAATTCCTTTAATTCCTGAGTTTAAGCGAACGATTGTAGATGTAAAATGCATTGACCAACAGGGGCGTATTTTTATTGTAGAGATGCAAACCGATTGGATTGGCGGTTTTCTGCAGCGCATGTTATTTAATTCTGCAAGCGCTTATGTGCAGCAATTAAAAAAAGGGGAATCTTATAGGCTTTTATACCCTGTTTATGGAGTAGGGATTATTGCTGATACTTTTGAACTCCAAGACCCTTCTTGGTATCACCATTATCAAATTGTGAATATAAAAAACCCTGTAAAAAAGATCGAAGGGTTAGAGTTCCTTTTTATAGAGCTGCCAAAGTTCAAAGCGATCAATAAAACTGAAAAATATTTACAGGTGCTTTGGCTTCGCTTCCTCTCAGAACTAGATGAAAACACAAAAACGGTCCCCGAAGAGTTTTTGGCCGTTCCAGAAATTATGGAAGCATGCGCTCTTTCTGAAGAAGCAGGCTATACAAAAGGGGAGCTGGAAGGATATAACAAATATTGGGATGCCATCAGCACTGCAAAAACTCTTGCTGATGGGAATCTTGCTAAAGGAAAAGCTGAAGGAAGAGCTGAAGGAATTCTTGAAGGGATCACGAAGGGAAAAATGGAAGGAATCCTTGAAGGAAGAGCTGAAGAAAAAAGTAAATTAGCATATAAGCTTCTTTCCATAAATATGCCATTGTCTGATATTGCCGTAATTGTTGAAATGTCTTTAGAAGAACTTGAAAAACTGCTTGGCTCTTCCATAATAGGATAGCGAAGTTTTTTCCAATGTCCCTACCTTAAAAAAACACTTGTTTGATAGAAAACTTTTTCTTGATTAAAAATAAAAATTTATCGCATAATCGCCGACTCTTTGAGAAATGTCTATAAAGAAAGGTTTTTATGAGCGTACATATTTGTTTTTGTTATTTTCCGGTTTCTTTTGTTAACTGCTTTCGGGTAGGTACTACTTTATTGCGGCAACTTGGTGAAAAAATTGCCCAATGCACAGCTTCTATCTTTGTAAACCTTGGACATATTTTGCGAAGCGGCTGTGAACGTTTTTACAAGAAACTCTCTGGTCTTTGCATTCAAGCGGGGCTATTTTTTCAAGACAAAATAAGGCAGGCTTTGCCTTGCTTTTTTAAAGAAGCAGTAAAAGTTCCTGCTCGAGATGTACAAAAGCCGGCGCAAAAAATACTGGAGACTTTTCGCTCTGAAACTTGGGAATCAGGGCGCTCTTTATTACAACAAGCAATTGATTTACATAAAGATCTTTTAAAAAAAAAGCAACTTCTGGAATTTAAAAAAATTGAATATGATGACCCAGAGTTTGTCTGCCTTGCAGCGCGCTGGACAGTGCGGACTTTCGTATTTAAAAGTCATCCAGGGGAAAAAATTTATTATTTTCCACATTATCTTAATTGGAACCAAGAAAAGGAAATGATTCGCTTAGTTAAAAAATTTAATATTCTGACAGAAACAGAAAAACAAAAAGCTATTTATTATACAGGTTTTCTTGAAGAAAAAGATAAAAGCATATTCCCTAAAGATGGTTGTATACGTACATTTTTAGATGGAATAGACGACCTCTCTTACGAATTGCTATCTAACCGCTTGTTTTACGAGTTGATCCCTAAAATAAAATTGAATTAAAGATATATCGCACAAGGTTCAAGAATAACTGTTATTTTTTGAGGAATTTAGAGATGCCTCTTGAGCTTTTTGACTTTCGCTTCTATGATGTGGATATATGTCTCGTAAAAAGAATACCTCCCAGGGTCGGGGTAAAACGACCAACAAACTTGCCCAGAATCTCCAAAAGACTCTTTTGCAATACATCGAAGGGAAGCGATACACTCCCCTCACCGCGAGTGAACTGATTACTCAATTAGATATCTCTGAAATGCACCAGGAAATATTTCATGCAATTTTAGAAAAACTGGTTGCCGAAGGCATTTTGACATGCGAGCAAAACCGCTATTTTACCCCAAAAGCTAAAATATTGCTGGCTTCAGGAATTATTAGCGTCCATCCGAAGGGATTTGGGTTTGTCAAAGTAGGGTCCGGTCCAGACGTATTCATTCCCAAACATCTGATTCAAGGTGCGGTTAATGGAGATACTGTGGAAATAGAAGTTTCACCAGAAGTTTCTTCTAAGGGGCCTGAAGGGGCTGTGATCTCTATTTTGAAAAGAAGCCGTTCTCACATTGCTTGCACGATTACTGAAAAATCAAAAAATTATTACCATGCCTATTCTCCTTTGATGGGAGCTGAAAAACCCGTATTGGTCAAATTTTCCAAAGAGCTGAACTTAGAAGAGGGAGACCGTGTTATTTGCAAAGTGCTCGAGTGGCGCAATGACAATGATTTGGTGGAAGCAGAGGCAACGCAGCGTCTTGGAAATATTTTAGATCCATCGATTGACGTCGCAGCCGCTGTCGAAGAATTTGCACTGCCTCACGAGTTCACTCAAGAAGCGATCAATGAAGCGAAGCAATATGGAAAAAAAATTTCAGCCAAAGAGATCAAAGCGCGTCGCGATCTGACAGATTGGGAAACAGTCACAATCGATCCCGATACAGCGCGCGACTACGACGACGCTATTTCTTTAACAATCGATAGCCGCGGTCATTTTCATCTAGGGGTTCATATTGCCGATGTCGCTCATTATGTAAAGCCTGGCATGCATCTTGACGCGGAAGCCTTTACAAGATGCAATTCCACCTATTTCCCAGGCCAATGCGTGCCCATGCTGCCGGAAGAACTTTCGAATGATCTTTGCAGTTTAAAGCCCAATGTAATCCGGCTTACCCAATCTGTATTAGCTGAGTTCGACAAAAACGGTAAATTAGTCCATTCTGAAATTTGCCGAAGCGCCATTAAAAGTAAAAAGCGCTTTACCTACAAAGAAGCGCTGCAGGTCTTACAACAAAAAAAAAGGAGCATCCATGCGCCTCTTTTAGAGCGAATGACCCA
>Ga0210386_10001185_pt1 | contig 23436 bp, 24 predicted proteins | sample IncBWH32OmetaG_FD_160091 | JGI IMG/M metagenome (GOLD analysis project Ga0210386, IMG submission 160091) | Forest soil microbial communities from Barre Woods Harvard Forest LTER site, Petersham, Massachusetts, United States - Inc-BW-H-32-O ...
GGCGAGTTGAAGCACGCTCTGCTGATTACCGCCATGGAGACGGTCCCGCAGGCTGTGTGGCTCACTAGCGGCACGCCTTCCGAGGTGAGCGCCACCGTGACATCGACTCTCCGGGAAGCGGCTTTCGAGCGAGCGGTACCGATGCTGGTGCTCTACAACATTCCTGGCCGCGATTGCGGCAGCTACTCGGCGGGCGGCGCGGAGAACACTGCGGATTATGAGACGTGGATTAATGCCATTGCAGCGGCGATCGGCGGTCAGAAAGTGGTCATCGTACTGGAGCCTGACGCTCTGGCCGACCTGCCCAGCGACTGCGGATACAACCTGCCGGCGGCGACTGTTGCGCAGTTGACGGCCGACCGCTATACGCAGATCAACTATGCCGTGACGACGCTCGAAACCGAATCGCAGACGCTCGTCTACATGGATGCGGGCAACAGTCACTGGCAGGCGGTTCCCATTATGGCGCAACGGCTGGTCCAGGCCGGCATTCAGCAGGCGCAGGGATTTTTCACGAACGTATCGAACTTCAATCTGAACGACTACGAATCGACCTATGACACCTGGGTCTCCGAATGCATCGCGTTCGGGAATGATCCGGAGCAGGGCGGCTGGCGCCTGGGTAACTATTCGTATTGCGCCAGCCAGTACTACTCCCCGTATGGAACGGTGAATCCGGATGACATTTCGACGTGGGTCTACACCGACGAGTGGTATACGGCGAACATGGGAACGGCCGTACCCACGACGCATTTCGTGATTGACACCAGCCGCAGCGGGCAGGGGCCGCTCGACGCCAGTATCTACGCGAATGCGCCGTATAACCAGCCGACCTCGGTCGTCCAGACCCTCACCAATGGCAGCTGGTGCAACCCTCCGGCGCGCGGACTGGGAACTCATCCCACGGCAAACACGGGCGTTTCACTGCTCGACGCTTATCTTTGGGTGAAGACGCCAGGCGAGTCGGATGGCACGTGTGACGCCGCCGGAGGAGCGCGGGCCTGGGACTACGCGGACTACACGCAGCCGGGATGGCCAATGGACGCAGCGGACCAAGCGTTGTTCGATCCGTTGTGGGGATTGGATGATCCGATTGCGGGAGCCTGGTTTCCGCAGCAGGCTCTGGATCTGGCGCAGAGGGCCAACCCCGCATTGCTGCCCTGAGGGGTACACCGAGCGCACGCAGAAGTGGCGGCGCTGTCGCTCCCCAGCGGCCCCCAAAGCATAATAATGCCTCACTGGCAGGCCGCAGACGTCTGTTTCTACGCCGGAAATTTCTGCTCGCAAAATAAGCGACTGACCATACAGTCATAGCCCAAAGGGATGTGTTGCAACTTTCAGGGCTGCTTGCTGGTGACGTGAAAGAATCGCGAAATATAACCCGACCCGCGATTTTCAAATGGCGTCAGACCGAAGCCGGCCTCATACTCTGTGCGGTCCGGTGGTATCTTCGCTATTCTCTCTCGCTGCGCGATGTTGAGGAGCTGCTGGAGGAGCGCGGTCTCCATGTCGATCACACAACCGTCTGGCGCTGGGTGCAGGATTACGGCCCGGAGTTGGAGCAGCGACTGCGAAGGCATCTCAATCCGACAAACAAGTCCTGGCGAGTGGACGAAACCTACCTTCGCGTGAAGGGTCGCTGGTGCTACCTGTATCGGGCCATTGAATTCCAAGGGCGCCACCATCGATTTCTTGCTGTCAGCATTCCGTGACGCCGACGCCGCCAAGCGCCTGTTTCGCAAGGCGCTCGGCGATCGATCCCATCCCCAATCTCGAGTGATCAACACTGACCTGTCACCGATTTACAGTTCCGCGATTCCTGACAGCAAGAAGGAAGGGACGCTGCGCAAGCGCTGTCGACACCGACCCGTGCAGTACTTGAACAACATTCTCGAACAGGATCATCGAGCCATCAAACGTCGCGTGAACGCCAAGCAGAGCTTCCGAGAATTCCGGGCGGCTCGGCGAACGATTCAAGGCTACGAAGCTGTCCACATGATCCGCAAGGGGCAAGTTCGATGGGTGGCAGGAGATGATCTTCTTCGGCAGATTCACTTCATCGACAGTCTTTTCGATTTGGCAGCCTGAACAATACGTGCGCGCATGCAATAATCTGTCTGCGTTTGAAGGTTGCAACACTACTACTAGGACTGGGATGGAGCCGGCCGGGAGTTCCAGATCGCGCGCGGACTCAATCAAGCCAGATTACCACTCTTCTTTGCAGTCGCTCTATCTGTCGGCCACGGGAAAAAATCAGGGGGCGGGAGAGGGCGAGGCACCAACCTCAGGAATGTCAGAGCCGACCCATAGCGCTCAGCGAAAATTCTTCACCAGCATGAGGTCAACAGCCGATGTGTCGACCTGTGAGAAGATAATCCGCGTGCCATCGGGTGATACGGCGAACCCCGGGTCACCCTGGGGTGGCAGACCGGCTAACTCCGCGACTCTGGACACCCGCTTACTCACAAAATCGAAAAACTCTATGGCCGGGCGTGGGCCGGCCTCCGAAACGTAATAGACTCCACGCTTCGACAAAGCCCAGTCCCCCCAATATTCCGGAGAAAGATCCGCAAGTATTCGAGTTTCATCACCGCCGCCAGTTGGCATCCGCCAGATCCCGGGCTCGTTATCTTTGGCGTAGTAAAGATATCTGCCGTCTGACGACTCGAACGCCGCAAAACCGCCATGTCGCGTGACTCGCGAAGGCTGTCCTCCGGTTGCCGGAACCTTCCAAATCTGTGCGGCGTCGCTGCGGTTGGATGAAAAGTAAACGAACTTTCCATCCGACGACCAACTCGGGACCTTGTCTTCGGACTTGCCATCGGTGAGCGGTACCGGGCTGCCGCCCTCGGCGCTGATCATCATCACCTGGCTGTGACCGGTTGGCCGGGAATCAAAAACTATCTGCTTGCTGTCTGGCGACCATCGCGGCATACCGCTGACTACCTTGAGAAATGTCAATTGCTGTGGCTCCGAGCAGTCGGTGGCGTCACATGTCCAAATCTCGTTGTAGCCGGAGCGCTCTGACGTGAAAGCAAGTCTTTTGCCGTCCGGCGAGAACTGGGGACCATTGTTGTAGGCCGCGGAAAAAAGAAATTGACTTGGGCCCCCGCTGACCTTACGGCCGTTTTGAGAGAGAGCAATGCTCCACAGGTTCGGACGGATCAATCCCTGAGTGTAGGCAAGCCGGTCACCCTTACGCGAAATTGTTGGGCCTGTGGCGATAGCACCTCCCACAGGTAGTCTTTCGGGCTCGCCACCCGCGTGGGAAACAGCCCAAAGCGACAGGCCGCCATCGCGGTGGGAGGAGAAGATGATTTTCTTTCCGTCGGCACTCCAGGTGAGACCGGACACACCGGCCTTGTCGAACGTCAACTGGCGAGCAGGTCCGCCCGATACCGCAACAGTGTAAACGTCTGGCGTCCCCTCCCCGATGATTCGTATGAACGCTATCGATTTCCCATCGGGTGAGAACACCGGATCCTGATCACCAACGATACTGCCTGCGGGGAATGTCAGCTGGTGCGGTTGCAAGTCTTCTATAGACATGAGGAACAAAGCGAAAGGAGTGTCTGGTGAGTTCTTTTCGCCGAAGACCAGAACGGGAGCCGCGGGTGACCAACCCAGGCCATTGCAACCTACCGTATTCCGGAGCCTCCTTTCAGGTCCGCCGAGTGAAGGCACCAGGAAGATGCCCTGGTCTTCGCCGGAGCATCGCATGAACGCGATATAACGGTCGTCCGAACTCCAAACGTCACAACACACGAAACCGCTGCTCTGGGTGAGCTGCAGCGGCCGCTCGGTGCCAATGCGCTTCACGTAAACATCGGTCCGGTTACCCGAATTTCCATCCCAGACAAAGGCCACCTGCTCACCATCAGACGAGAAGGCGGCCTCAGTTTCGGCTCCCGGAAGACTGGTTAACGGAACTGTCGTCATGGGGGGGCGGGCGGCCGACCGGCGGAAGATATAACCCGTAGACCCAAGTCCGAGTAGTAGAGCGATCACTGCAAGCGACAGCAAAATCGCGCGGCCGGGGAAACGGAACATCCATCTCGCATCTGTCCTTTGGTTTGAACCTGATTGTGAGACCGCCGGCAGGCTCTCAGCTGCGGCAGAATGGTTTCCGTTCATCCACTCCACTGGCGCGATGAAACGATAGCCCCGGCGCGGGAGCGTCTCAATCAGCGGACTCTGCGCTCCCGCGTGGCCGAGAGCTTCACGCAGCTTGGCAACCGCTTTGTTCAGGCCGTGATCGAAATCGACAAAGGTATCCGCCGCCCAGAGCTGGCTTCTCAGCTCCTCCCTGGTCACCAGTTGTCCAGGGCGTTCAAGCAGAATCCGAAGCACCTGAAACGGCTGCTCCTGTAGGGGAAGCTTACGTCCTTCGTAAAACAGCTCTCTGCTGCCGAGATCTACCTCGAATTCCGCGAACCGAACCCGTTCGTAAGCCGCTTTCGGGTGCATGACGGCCAACCTCACATGTGGGCCGAGTCTATCTCATGTTTTTCACTCCTACAATGCAGCCCGTCACTCCGGGCAAAGAACTGAAAACACTAGGGGACAAAAAAGGGACTCACGGGTAATACGCGCGCCATTTCCTGTCTGCATTTCGAAAAAGTTAAATCAGCTCACTTCTGTGACCGATAGGTTTTGAACCACAGAAATTGAGGAGGATTTTCGATGCCCCGGAATCTGTTCCAACCAGCCTGTCTCGTATTCCTGTTGCTGCTCAGCGCGGCAACGCTACCAGCCCAACCTGTCGCCGTCTCTGTGTATGGCACCGGACTCAACAACCCACGCGGTCTTGCCTTTGGTCCCGACGGCAGTCTCTACGTTGCCGAAGGCGGCGCGGGAGGTACCATGACCACCACGCCTGCCGACTGCACACAGGTTCCCGCACCCGTCGGTCCTTACAGCGGCGGGTTTACCGCGCGCATTTCCAGGTTCGATCGTCACGGCAACCGGACCACGGTCGCCGACGGATTGCCCTCCAGCCAGACCAGTCCCGCTCGGGGCAGCCTGGTCAGCGGCGTTGCCGATGTGGCTTTCATCGATGACCAGCTTTATGCCGTTTTGGCAGGTGCCGGTTGCAGTCACGGGTTAAAAGGTACGGTCAATGCCGTGCTCCGCATACATCACGATGGAACGTGGAACCAGGTCGCGAACCTGAGTGCGTTTCAGGAAGCTCATCCCACCGAGAATATCGCATTGTCCGCCGATGATTTCGAGCCCGACGGCACCTGGTACAGCATGATAGCGGTTCACAATTTTCTTTACGCCGTCGAGCCGAATCATCAGGAGATCGATCGCATCAATCCGTGGACCGGGGAGATTCGCCGCATCGCTGACGTCTCGACCATCAATAATTCCGAATGGACTGGGCCTACGGGGCTCACCTATCACGACCACGACTTCTACTTCGGCAATCTCGGCAAGTTCCCCATCGTTGATGGGAGTTCAAAGGTTTTCCGCGTGAAACGCCATGATGATTTCGACGTCGTGGAATCCAACCTGACTACCGTTGTCGATGTGGCTTTCGACGATCGCGATCGCCTCTACGTGCTGGAGAATACGACCGGCACCGGCAATTTGTTTCCCACGCCCATGACGGGAGACATCGTGCGCTTCGACCATGACGGATCTCGTCACGTTATCGTCACAGGTCTCTTCCTGCCGACAGCGATGATCATGGGACCTGACGGCAACTTATACGTGTCGAACGTGGGATTCGGGCCGCCACCGGTGGGAGCGGGCCAGATATTGAAGGTCGAACTGCCTGGCGAGCAGTACCATTTCTAGAAACCCCCAATTCAACGTTCCTCGACACGCCCCCAACCTCTTCGCCATCTTTTGCAACCTCACGAAGCAGGTCACACTACGTCCAGGAACATCCGTGGGTCGGTAGTTGGGTAGCTGAGTCTCAGAATAACTTCATGAAAGCGAGGCACTAACCGTGAACACACACTTCTATACACAAGATGCTGGAGAGATCGATGCTGCAAAGAATGCCACCGGAGGCGACCCAAGAGGGCAACTGCGGCTATCTTCTTAGGGGATCGAGATCCGCCTTCATTCCGCTGTACAGAACGCGCAGCGTCCAGGATGGAGCGCACTTTTACACGGCCTACATCGACGAGCGGGATGTCGCAATCAACGAAAAAGGGTACGTGGGCGAAGGAATCGCGTGTTACGCCATGATTTATCCTTGGCCATTCGCGCCTGAAGCAAACTGGTCGCCGATCATTCCCCTGTATCGGCCTACAACAGCATATCGAACGATCACTTCTATACGACGAGTCAGGAGGAGTTGCTGGCCGCGAACGGATATGTCTCAGAGGGCGTGGCCTGCGCTGTGTCGGAGCCGCGGAGCAGGGCAACGTGCAAGCGCAGGCCGCATTGGAGCAGCACGAAGCGGAATATCCAGGCATCCCGGTCCGGTTGTGCGGAGTCGCCATACTGAAATCCGGAGGAGATCGATCCGCAAGCAAGCCTGAACCACGCTCGAGACCGGGATATTCGTCCACGTCTGTCCGAAGCGTGGTGAAGTCGCGATCATCGCCTTCCGCGGAATCGCCGCGCAGGTGCTGCTGGATCCTTCTCGCATCGTGCAGGATGGAGTGACCGCGCTCGAATATTTATCTAACGGCGGTTGCAAAGAGGGCCGCGCACGCGAATATTGGGCTAAAAAGCTTCTAAGGTGGCCCGTATATGGGAAAGGCCAAAGTCCACTTTCGAAAAGAGCGTGGAGAACAACTGGCTTTGGTTTCGTGGTGGTATCCGTGCCTTGCTGGCATTCAAGCCCTTAGCGTCTGCGAGGCTGGACGCCATCAGCAACGAACTGGCAGCCGAGTTTGCTTCCTATCGCCTGGCAAACGATATGCAAGTTAGCACGGTGAATAGCTCTCTCCGCGTTCTACGGCGCATCCTGCGCCTTGCTGTCGAGTGGGGAGCAACCGAGAGTGCCCCGAAGATCTCGCTGCTTCTGGCGAGCGCCATCGCGAAACAGTTGTCACGCCAGAGCAAGAGCGTCGCTACTTGGAACACGCGCCGGAGCCCTTGAGGTCTATCGCCACCGTCTTGGCCGACACTGGCCTTCGACCCGATGAATGCTATAGCTTGCGCTGGGAGAACTTGAACTGGGACAACGGGAGAAACGGTACGCTGCTGGTTACCGCGGGCAAGACCATCGCGGCGCGGCGCGTTATCCCGATGACTCCGCGAGTGCGATTTGTCCTGGAAACGCGCTGGGAACATGCACAAAAGCCCGCATTCGGCTGGGTATGGTCAGCGCCAACGAGGAAGGGCCATGTTGACCACTCCAGTCTGAAGAAGCAGCATGCGCGCGCTTTCGCCAACGCGAACAAGGAAACGAAGGGGACGCAAAAGCTCCCAGCTTGGGTTCTATATGCCTTCCGCCATACGTTTTTAACGCGCTTGGGACAGTCCGGCTGCGATGCGTGGACGTTGGCACGCATCGCGGGACACAGCTCCATTGCAATTTCAAGCCGGTATGTTCACCCCTCAGAGGATGTCGTGCTAAACGCCATGGAGCGCCTGAGTGGGCACAATATTGGGCACAGTAGGAATATGCTGGGCCAGCGGCTTGCAGAGAAGCCGGTGCAAATTGTAGAGGGTAAAGAAGAAGAATGGTGCGCCCGGAGAGATTCGAACTCCCGACCTATTGCTCCGGAGGCAATCGCTCTATCCAGCTGAGCTACGGGCGCGCTCTTTAAGAATACTACGGCGGGCCACCAGAATCACCGGCTTTGACAGATTGCGTCCATCCGCGCTCTGATGGAACTCGTACAACTGACCCCGCAAGGAGCTCTGACCGATGTTTCGCAAACATTTTTGTTGTGGCAAGCCTCTGCTTGCTCTCGCCGCATTGCTTTTCACCCTGACCCAGGCTCATGCGCAATGCGATCCTCACAACCCGAATCCTCCCAGCCCACCCGCGCAGGCCAGTGTCACCCTCGGCGGAAAGGACATCAATATCTACTACTGCGCCCCTTCGCTGCGAGGACGCCAGGTCGGCAAAGAGATCGCTCCATACGACAAGGTCTGGCGTACAGGTGCTAATTCCGCGACCACGCTCAAGACACAATCCACGCTTCACATCGGCGATCTTGTCGTCCCATCGGGAACCTACACGATCTATAGCCTGCCCGAGGAACACGGCTGGAAATTGATCATCAACAAACAGACCGGTCAGTGGGGCACTGTCTATGACGAGTCGAAGGACCTGGGCCGTGTGAAGATGCTCGAAGGCGTCATTCCCAGTGCGCCGGTCGAGACCTTCAAGATCGCCTTCGAACACACGACAGGAAACAAGACCGAGCTTCATCTGCTCTGGGGGACAACCAATGTCTTCGTGCCGATCGTAGCTGTCGATTGAGAGAAAAAATGAGGGGCTGCACCGCGAGTTCGGTGCAGCCTATTCTTTGGGCGCCGCGGCCACGCGGTCGCGTTCCAGTTCCTGCATGACGGATTGGATCAGTTCCTTCGCGCCATTGATCTCACCCAGCACCGTCTCCAGATCGAGTGCCGGCTTCGATGGATTGCGCTGCGACGCGCAATAGACCCCGTGCTGCCCAACCAGGATCAGCGCATCGGTCAGCATATCCAGAGACACGGCCAGTCGCCCACGCGCCGTGCCCATCATGAATTCATACTTCTCCAACTCGTCGCGGCGATGAAGCAGTGAGGACATACTTCCGATCTAAACACGAATTCACCGCAGAGAACACAGAGAGCACAGAGAATTTGCTGACGAACTGTGCCGTCTCTGTGTTCTCTGCGATCTCTGTGGTGAACTCTAGCCATTCCGCATCCGCACAATGCCTTGTTTCAAGAGCACCACGTTGAAATTAAGCAACAGGCCAAGAGGTTTGCCGCTGAGTTTCAAATAAGACAAAAGCTGAGCTCGATGAATTGGCGCAATCGCTTCGATCGCTTTGATCTCTACAACTACGAAGTTGTGAACCAGCAAGTCGATCCGATAGCCGATATCGAAGCGCTGGGCGTCATAGACTGCTGGTAAACCGAGTTGTTCCAGAACATTGAGCCTGCGCTTACGCAACTCGTAACCAAGGCAAGCCTGATAGGTGCTCTCCAGCAACCCCGGACCCAGAGTTTGATGGACTGCAATCGCGCTGTCCACAATCTGACCGCTGATTCCGTTGACTAACTCCCAATCGACGATCAAGAACTTGGGCTCACCACTCCTTCGCCGCGGTATCCACTTCGACAGCGTCCTCCGGCGGGCCTTTCCATCGCAGCACGGGCTTGCGGGCCGCTCCTGTCTCATCCAGACGCGAAATGCGTGTCGCATGCGGAGCCGTGATCACTACCTGAGGATTCTGCTCGACCTCACGCGCAATCTGCCGCATTGCGTCCACAAACAGGTCCAGTTCTTCGCGCGACTCGCTCTCCGTCGGCTCAATCATCAGCGCGCCGGGCACGATCAGCGGGAACGACGTTGTGTAGGGATGAAAACCATAATCGATCAGCCGCTTGGCGATATCGCCGGTCTTTACCCCGTTTTTTACCTGCCGTTTGTCGCTGAAGACCACTTCGTGCATCGACGGAGTGGTGTATGGGAGTTCGTACACGTCTTCGAGTTTCTTGCGGATATAGTTAGCGTTGAGGACCGCGTCTTCCGTCGTCTGCCGCAGCCCGTCCGGACCATTGGCCAGGATGTATGCGAGCGCCCGCACAAACATTCCGAAGTTGCCATAAAACATGCGTACACGCCCTACCGTCTGAGGACGATCCGAGCTCCAATGCAGTAGTCCATCCTCGCCTAGCATCACAAATGGCGTCGGCAAAAACGGCTCCAGAAACTTTTTGCATGCCACCGGACCCGATCCCGGACCACCCCCGCCATGCGGCGTCGAAAATGTCTTGTGTAGATTCAGATGCATCACATCCACACCGAAATCGCCCGGTCGCGTCTTGCCCACCAGCGCGTTCATGTTCGCGCCATCCATGTAAAGCAGCGCTCCCTTGTCGTGCAGCACGTCGGCGATCTTGTGAATCTCGTTTTCGAAGACACCGATCGTAGAAGGATTGGTCAGCATCATCGCCGCCGTATCTTCATTGACTATTTGCACCAAGGCCGCCACATCCACACCACCCTGCGCATTCGACTTCAGGTTAATCACCTGGTAGCCGCAGCTCGCTGCCGTCGCGGGATTCGTCCCATGTGCCGAGTCGGGAATAATGACCGTCTTGCGCGGATTGCCCTTCGACTGGTGATACGCCCGCGTCATCAGCATGCCCGTGAACTCGCCGTGCGCTCCCGCCGCTGGCTGCAGCGTGATCGCATCCATGCCGGTGATTTCCATCAGGCAATCCTTCAGCAGCTTGATAATCACCATCGCACCGCGCGACAAGGGCTCGGGCTGATACGGATGGGCCTCTGCGATACCTTCAAGGCGCGAGACAAATTCGTTGACGCGTGGGTTGTACTTCATCGTGCAACTGCCCAGCGGATACATCCCGAGATCAATCGCGTAGTTCCATGTTGAAAGCCGCGTGAAGTGCCGGATGATTTCGATCTCGCTCAGTTCCGGCAGCGCAGGCTCGTCCTTGCGTGCTGAAGCTCCGAGCAACGCCGCGGCATCGATCTCAGGCACATCCAGCCGGGCGAGTTTATAGCCCTTCTTGCCCGGCGAAGACTTCTCAAAGCTCAGCGGTTCGTTCTGCGTCAGGTGCGCCGTTACCTTGCCCGGCGTGCCCACAAATGCATTTGTTGTCGATGTCATCCCTAATCCTTTGTACTCATTACGGAAAGCACAGAGCACTCATTCTCTGTAGAGAATTGTCTTTATCGTGCGGCAGAAGCAACGGAAATCTCGGCGACCATACCGGCGGCCGCATCAATCTGCTCTTTCGTGGTTAGCTCGGTCGTACACCACAGCGTCGCATTTCCCAGCTCCGGATACCACTTCTGCAGATCGAGCCCACCAATAATCTTGTTTTCCATCAGCCGCGCGTTCAATCGCTTCGGAGGCTCGTCCGTCTGCAGCACAAACTCGTGGAATCGCGGGGTCTGCGCAAACAGGAGCTTGCCATGCGCCCCCAGTTTGTCCGCCGCATACTTCGCCTTGGCCAGATTTTGCATCGCCAGTTCGCGAATCCCCTCCTTGCCGTAGACAGTCAGGAAGATCGTCGTCATCAACGCGACCAGCGCCTGGTTCGTGCAGATATTCGAGGTCGCCTTCTCCCGCCGGATATGCTGCTCACGTGTCGAGAGCGTCAGCACAAATCCACGCCGTCCTTCAGTGTCCTTGGTCTCACCCACCAACCGGCCCGGCATCTGACGCAGATACTTCTCCTTCGCCGCGAGCACGCCGCAATAGGGACCGCCATAGCTCAGCGCCACACCGAACGACTGCGCCTCCATCGAAACGATATCTGCCTCGACCGGAGCCCGCACGATGCCAAGCGACACCGCCTCAGCGATGGACACGATCAGCAGCGCACCCTTTTTGTGCGCGATCTCTGCAATCGCCGGGATGTCCTCAATCACTCCGAAGAAGTTCGGCGACTGCACCAGCACGCACGCTGTCTCGTCCGTCACCGACTGTTCCAGCGCCGCGAGATCAACACGGCCATCCTGCCCGTACGCAGCCTCGCGCGCATCGTGCCCCTGATGCTGCGCGTAGGTGTGCATGACCTCGCGATATTCCGGATGCACGGTGCGCGCCACCAGCACGCCATCTCGGCCAGTGATGCGCACCGCCATCATCACCGCTTCCGCTGCGCCCGTCGAGCCGTCGTACATGGACGCGTTCGCGATGTCCATACCGGTCAGCTCGCAGATCATTGTCTGAAATTCGAAGATAGCCTGCAGCGTGCCCTGCGTAATCTCGGCCTGATAAGGCGTGTACGACGTAAGAAACTCCCCTCGCTGCACCAGGGAATCGATGATGACGGGCCGATAGTGCCGGTAAGCGCCCGCGCCCAGAAAGCTTACGTAGGCCTTCGCATTCTTTTCAGCCGCTGACTTGAAGTAGTCGATGATCTCCGACTCGCCCATCTGCCGCGGCACCTTCAGGTCGCGCGTCAGCCGGTACTCCTCCGGAATGGCGGTAAAAAGATCGTCGATCGATGAAGCGCCGATTTCCTGCAGCATCGCCGCACGTTCGGCATCGGATTTTGGCAGATAACGCATGCTTTTCCTTTTGTTCGAACCTGATTACTTGCCTGTCTCTTCGGCGATGAACTTCTCGTAGTCTATGGCCGACAGCAGCGCATCCAGTTCGGACGGATTGCTCAATTCCACCTTGATGATCCACGAAGAATGCGCATCGGTATTGATCTTCTCCGGCGACGCGTGAAGCTCTTCATTCACACCTGTAACCGTGCCGGTTACAGGTGAGTAGAGATCGGAAACCGCCTTCACCGATTCCACACTGCCAAACACCGAACCCTTCTGGACCTTTGTGCCAACCTTCGGCGCATCGACGAACACAATATCGCCGAGCGACGTCTGCGCGTAGTCCGTAATACCCACTGTGCCGACATTCCCGGCTACCTCAATCCACTCGTGTTCCCGCGTGTACTTGTAATTTTCCGGATAAGCCATTCGATCGTTCTCTCCTCTGTCCTTGCTCGTTACGCTGTCTTCTTCGGCCTGCGATAAAACGGCGTAGGCACGATGCGCGCCTTCACCGGATTTCCACGCACTTCAACCGCAACCTCGCCATCCACCACCGCTAATTCAGTCGGCACATAGGCGAGCGCAATATTCTTCTTCAAAAACGGAGCCGGCGACCCACTCGTGACCACGCCAATCTTCTTCCCCGCCGCATTGAGCACCGCATAGCCATCGCGCGCGATACCCCGCTCGATAATCTCCAGGCCAACAAGCTTCTTTGTCGGTCCGCCCTCGGCCTGAATCGTCTTCAACGCCTCCGAGCCGGTGAACGGCCCTTTTTCGAGCTTCAGAAAGCGATCGAGATGCGCCTCGAAGACATTAATCTTGTCGGAAATCTCATGCTCGTAGAGAGACATTGCCGACTCCAGCCGCAGCGTGTTGCGCGCTCCCAGCCCGCAAGGCAGAATGCCGAAATCCTTACCCGCCTCCAGCACTTCGTTCCACACTCGCTCGCTGGTCGCTACATCTGATGGCACATAAATCTCAAAGCCGTCCTCGCCGGTGTATCCCGTGCGCGCGATGAGCGTATTCGCCAGACCGCAAACTGTGCCCCACTTGAACCAATATCCCTTGATCGAACTCAAATCCACGTTCGTCAGCTTCGCCAGGGTCTCGGCGGCCTTCGGCCCCTGGATCGCCAGCTGCGTGTAGTAATCGCTGTAATCGTTCGCGTGACAGTTAAAGCGCTGGACGTTCGATTTCACCCAGTGGAAGTCTTTCTCCCGCGTCCCCGCATTGATGACGATCAGGTAATCGTTGTCGCTCAGCTTGTGCACGATCACGTCGTCCACAAACGTGCCTTGCGGATACAGCATTGCCGAGTAGTGCGCCTGCCCTTCCTGCAGCTTTGAGGCGTCGTTCATCGAGATGTGCTGCACCGCATCGAGTGATCCCGGCCCGCGCAGCTGAATATCGCCCATGTGGCTCACATCAAAGAGCCCCACGCCTGTGCGCACGGCCATGTGTTCGGCAATCAGCCCCAAATACTCGACCGGCATATCCCAGCCGCCAAAGACCACCATCTTCGCGCCCATGCGGCGATGCATGACGTTCAGAGCAGTCTTACGAAGCGTAATTGGAGCAGAGGTAGCCACTTTGGAAGTCCTTCCGGCAGGAAAGTCTGGAACTTTTTACGTTAGCACGCCAGCGGCCCCCAATGGGAATGGGGACTTTCTATCACGCCGCCCGAAGAATCTGGGTCAATCGGCGATCACGTCATTCAGCTCTTTTTGCAGCACTTCTCTGAGCTTCGTTTTCGTTAGAGGAGCCGCGCGAGCGCGCAATTTTCGCCGCCAAAGCATAGATCAAATCGCACAACGCATTGTGAAAGGGTGTTGGCCGGCTCGCTCGTTGCGTTGCCCAAAAAGAAGATGCGCGCCGCAATCGCGCGCATTCGCAATTTCTTTGTCGCTCAGCGGCGAACCTGATCGCGGCCCAGACGATAAACCAGCCCCACCGAAATCGCGAAATCCGTCTTGATACCGGAGCTGCCGAAATCCGTCAGAATCGCGTCTGGAGAGATTCGGAACGCCAATCTTGGCGAACGATTCAGGTCTACTGAGCCGCCGAGTGCGCTTGCGAACGCCACCTGGTTGCTGAAGAAGCCCACCGCCAACGGAGGAACCTTCTGCCCCTGCTGGTCATAAAGGGCCGACTCGAAATTGCCGTGGTTTCCGCCGAATAGCGCGTGAAATGTCGTCGTGACATGCTGATTGCTCGGGCCGCGGTACTCCGGACCGGCCATAAACATGGTTTCGCTCACAAAAGGCCCGCGAATGCCGAAAGGATTCGGCTGCGCCCCGCTGGTTCCGTAATATCCTCGAACATCGCCAGCCAAACCCAGGCGTGTGGTAAACCACCGCGTTCCCATCACGTCGAAACCGCCCAGGTTCGACCCCTGGACCAATTGCGGACCCGCAGTGAAGCGCGAGTAGGCAACTCCGCCATAGATTTCCCAGCGATTGTCATACCGCACACCGGACAGAGGTGTGCTCGTCCCCACCACCGGCTGTTTGTACTGCGCTTGCGCATTATTTTGTAAGTATGGCAGCAAAGTAACCGCCGCCAGAATGAACACAATCTTCCCCACGTCCTTCAACAGACACAACCTCCACAAACCTGGCTCTGGCGGGGACCGGTTCTTCCAATCTCAGAATGGCCCGCGATATCTCTCCAGAATGATTCAACGATACATGGCAAATGGGCGTTCTGTCCCGCCATGCACAAATCCATTCGCGCTTCTCCGCTCGTATTGATAGCAGAAAAATACTATCGCTCCGGGCACAGTGCATCCCACTACCGCCCTGTGCGACAATGAGAGCAGCGAAAACGATATTCGCCTTCCGGCAGGGTTTGAGAACTGCCGGATTCCGGGAGACGACACCATGCTCGATAACCTGTTTACACCCACGCATCTCATCATCATTCTGGTCATCGCCCTGTTGATCTTCGGCCCGCGCAAGCTGCCCGAGCTCGGCAAGGGTCTTGGCGAAGGTCTTAAAGGCTTCAAGGATGGCATCAAGGGAGCGACCAGCGACCCTGCCAAGCAGGAGAACGCTGCCAAGTCTGAGGCCACGCCGCAGGCCAAGTAAATCTGCGGCGTCCACACTTCTTGCCGAACTCAGACACATCCGCTCTGAGTTCCCGAACCCTATTCCTCTTCAGGTAGAAATCAGCGCAACCGCCGCAAGCGCAAGGAACATCCCCGCCATCTGGCTGCGCGTCGCCCGTTCTTTCAGCAGCCACGCCGCCAGCAGCATCGTGCCCGCCGGATAGAGCGAAGACAGAACCGCCGCCACATCCAATCGTCCCGCGAACGACGCAAGTACATAGAACAGATTGCCGGTCGTATCGAGAAGCCCCGCCAGCGCGGCCAGCAGAAACGCGCTCCGCCATGAAAACGACCCCTTTGCTACTGAGCCTCGTTCGCGTATCAACAACGCGAGACCAAAAGTGCCGGATATCACGGTGCTGGCCAGTCGCATCAGGGTAAGGGTCCACGGCAGGCTCTCGGCTGCGCCTATATGGAGTAATACCATTGAAAAGCCGCAGCCCAGACCGGCCAACACAGCCAGGCCCAGGCCGCGCGGATGCGGTTTGTCTCCCGGCGTGTACGCGATCAGCCAGATCGCGACCGCAGCGACGGCGAAACCGATCAGCCTCGCGACTCCGGCGTGGCCTTCGAGCAGGTAGGAATACAGCACTGGAAGAGTCGCCGTGACCACACTGCAGGTCGCAGCCGCCAGCCCCATTGAGCCGAGCGACAGAGCCGCATATAGGGCCATCAGCCCGATGCTTCCAGAAGCACCGGCCAGCAGACCCAAAAAAATATCTGCGGGAGGCGCCTCGCGGCGCGCCGCAACAATGCCAAGCAGAACAATGAGGCTCAGGCCATGCGCGATGAAGACGACCAATGCTGGAGCGGCTCGTTTGGTGGCCAGCCCGCCTGAGAAATCCGCCGCTCCCCAGATCGCCGAAGCAGTCAGGCCGAAAACAACCGCCTGACCGCCGACCGAGATCACGGCGTGACGTCAGCCAATGAGGGATAGTAGCCCTCTTTGGCTTCTACATCCAGACCTGGAACGCCCATCACATCCACCTCAATCGAGTGGTGCTTGCCGCTGATGGCCGGCGAATGGCTGTAGTAGCCCAGCGTGTACTGGGTGCGCACCGACTCGGTAATCCGGGCAAAGCTCAACTGGATGCCATTCTCGAACAGTTCGGCATCGAGCGATCCGCCCGTTTGCATGGCGTACTTCGGGAGCACGTTATTGGTCGGCAGCAGAGGCAGATGAAGCTTGTCCAGATACCCTATCCCCCATGTTGCCGAGTCGCCCACCAGGGTTCCGTAGACAGAAATCTTGTTGGTCAGCAGGTAACGGACAACTTCCTTGAGCGAAGCCTTGCTGCCAGCCTCCTTGCCGTCGCTGATGACGTAGAGAATGCGCCGCCGCCCCTTGGGCTGTTTTGCCAGTGCCTTGGCCGCATCCAGAATCGCGTCATTGAGCGGATGAACATCCTTGGGCGCGGTCAGGAAGCCAACGCCGGAGTTGCGTTGCGGGCTAAGGTTGGGATCGACCGTTTGTCCGTTGATTATCGGACCGGTCGCCAGAGGTCCCGTTGAGATAGGCATGCCCATATCCCGGCCCTCTCTTTTTGCTCTCTCCAACGCCTGCGGCAGCCTGGGCCCCTGGGAAGCGGTAAAGTCCGTCACCATTTGCGTGCTTGTGTCATACGTGAAAACAGCCACCGTGTCTGCGGGAGAAAACGCGCCCGTCAAAGCCGTTAGGCTTCGGTTGACTTTCTTCATAACGTCCGACGGGAGGCTCTGGTCAATCACGAACGCGGTCGAAAGCGGGAGTGGATCGACTGAAAAGAATGCAATTCTCTGACGTCCCCCATCTTCATAAATCCGGAACTGACGGTAGGTAAGCCCGAAAACGAGATTGCCCTTCTTGTCGCGCACCGTGACTGGCACATCGATGAAGTTGACCGGCACATGGATAAGGAAAGACTCGGTCTGACCCGCCTTGGGCGTCTCCGGCGGCTCCTGCTGCACCTGGTCAGCTGCGGGGGGTGCGGCCTGCTCATGCGCGGGAGGCTGGCTCTGCGGAGCACTCTGGTCACCCTGCTTCGAGTCAGCTGTGGTTCCGCTGCCTGGCGTAACCCCCCCCTTCAGGTCGGACAAACCGGACGGCGACGGCGCATCCGGAATGCTCGGGGCCTGCGGTTGCTGTTGCTGCTGTTGTTGTTGCGCGGCTCCCAAAAGAAACAGGGACAACGCGATTACCAGGGCGCCTTGCATCACCAGAACTCCTCCAACTACCTGCTGCGACTGGCCTTGCCTCACGGCCCGACCATTATCGCAGGAAACGGCCGCGCCCGGCTTGCACTCCCGGGAACGGCCGCCTTGCAACCGGCTATAAGTCTATTTTCACTCCCATTAGACGCACCCGGACCCTGCCGGTCAGTCGCCCGAAGCGTATGCTCAGACTATCAGATTCACGCTTTGAGGCTGGCGTTTTACGCGCGCCTCCAGATTGATGTAGTCATGCAGAACTTTCCGCCCTGAAACCCGTCTAAAAGGTGTTTATGCCACGCTCACGCCGCCCGCTCGCTGCCGTTGTCGCTCCCGCCTTCCTGTTTCTCCTTTTTCAGGCCGCCTTCCTGGTCGCCGTCGCTCCCCTGGCCAACGCGCAGACGGCCCCTTCGCCCGACGCCCCTCCCGTAAGCACAGTGCCGGACGCGCCGGAGGAAGAGCAGCCGGCCGCCACGACCCTCAGGGTCAACGTCAACCTGGTCAGTCTCTTCTTTACCGCGCGTGACAAACACAACGGGCTTGTCTCGACCCTTACCAAGAAAGATTGCAGCATCCTCGAAGACAAGCAGCCGCAGACGATCAAAAATTTCTCGTCTGAGGCCGACTTGCCTTTGACCCTCGGCATCCTGCTCGACACCAGCGGAAGCCAGCAGAACGTTCTCTCCCTGGAGCAGCAGGCCGGCGGCACTTTTCTGCGCGACATTCTCCGTTCGAAAGACGAAGCCTTCCTGGTGACCTTCGACGTCGGCGTCAACCTCGAACAGGACTTCACCAACAATGCCAATGAGCTCATCCGCGCCATGGACAAGGCCGAGATCAATACCGCCGGGGGCAACGGCTCTATGGGAGTGCCCGGCATCGGCCAGGGACCGATACCCACCCAGGGCGCTCCTAAAGGCACTCTGCTCTACGATGCAGTCGCTCAGGTCTCGAACGACAAGCTGCGCACTGAAACCGGCCGCAAGGCGCTTATCCTGCTTACTGACGGCGAGGACGAAGGCTCGGTCACTAAGCCCAACCAGGCCATCGAAGCCGCGCAAAAGGCCAACGCCATCATCTACGTCATTCTTATCGCCGACCGCCCGTTCTACGCCTACCACGGCCCCTTCGGCTACTCCGGCGATATGCAGATGCGCAAGCTCACTGAGGAAACGGGCGGCCGGACGATCAACGTGGGCAACAACGGAAAGAAGATGGAAGACGCCTTCGCGCAGATCGAGCAGGAGCTCCGCACCCAGTATCTCGCCAGCTACACGCCCACCAATAACAAGCTGGACGGCGGATATCGCAAGCTCGATGTCTCCTGCCAGGGCGACGGTCTCAAGATTCAGACACGCAAGGGCTACTACGCTATTGGAGAACCCCAGTAGCAGCGGGCGCCTGCCCACTCTACGGGAGGTCCGGCAGATCCGCAGTGAACTGAATTTTTGGCAGGTCTTCCACCGCCCGCCGCAGCGAGCGTTCCCAGCTGCTGTGGATCAGTTTCAGCTCTGGATCGTCAGCCGCAAATCTTCGATAGCAGTCGAAATCCAGCTTATCGTTCTCGTATAGCAGCATCTCGATCGGCGGACCTACCGTCACATTCGATCGCATGGCCGCGTCGAAGGACAACAGCGCATAAATGGCCGCCACATGAAGCGTCGTCGTGCCATGCTCGATGCCGCGGTCCAGAATCGGCCGCCCATATTTGCACTCCCCGATCTGCAAATATGGCGACTCCTGGGTTGCGCTCAGCGGATTCCCCTGCGGGTAGATCAGATAGAGTTGCGGCGTCTCGCCTTTCACCTGCCCGCCCAGCAGCAGATTGATGTTGAAGCTGAAGTCATCCCGCTCTAGCGCCGCCCGGTCCATGTCCGAGACGCGCCGCACGCAATCCCCCACCACGCGCGCCGCCTTATACATCGTGTTCGCCTTAGCCAACCCCTCGCCCGCATCGAACTCGTCGCGCAGCAGCGTCACCACCGACTGCGTTAGCGACAGGCCGCCGCTCGTCAGAACCACAAACGAATGTTCCCCGGGACGCACAAAGGTATGCATCTTGCGGCAAAGATTCACCTGGTCGTATCCAGCGTTCGTGCGAGAGTCGGACGCCATGACCAGTCCCTGGTGGGTCATAATGCCGAGACAGTAGGTCAATTCGTTCCCTTCGGTAAGAAAAATTCGACAGAAAGCTCTTCGCAAAAGTAGATACTAAAAACTGTATCCGAACACGCAGGCGCGAACCTTCCTGGCATCTAAGATATACGCGTTCCGTTCCCGAACTGGCCATCCATTCCCGAAAAGAGACTATCCTGAGACATCATCCATGCTGATTCGCCTGGGTTACGACCTTCAATTCGACCTGCCTGCTCCCGTTTCTTTTGTGGCCATGCTGCACGTTCATCCCTCGCGCGTCGACGACCTGCGCGAACCGGACCTCCTGCAGATCGACCCCACCCTCTCGCTCCACAGCTACATCGACAGCTTCGGCAACATCTGCACGCGCTTCGACGCTCCAGCCGGACGGTTGCGCCTCTCCAACAGCACCCTTATCCAGGACTCGGGCCAACCCGATCCTGTTGATCTGTCCTCCATCGAGCATCCTATACAGGACCTGCCCAGCGATGTCCTTCAGTTCCTGCTTAGCAGCCGCTACTGCGAAGTCGACCGCCTCTCCAACGTCGCGCTCGATCTCTTCGGACGTCTGCCGCCCGGCTGGTCGCGCGTGCAGACCATCTGCGACTGGGTCCACAACAAGATCCTCTTTGGATATCAGTACGCCCGCTCCACCAAGACCGCGCTCGACGTCTTCACCGAGCGCCAGGGAGTCTGCCGCGACTTCCAGCACCTGGCCATCACCTTCTGCCGCGCGCTCAACATTCCCGCGCGCTACGCCACAGGATACCTCGGCGATATCCGCGTCTATCCTCTTCCCACGGCGCCCATGGACTTCAGCGCCTGGTTCGAGGTCTATCTATCCGGCCGCTGGTGGGCCTTCGATGCTCGCAACAACACCCCGCGGATCGGCCGAATCCTTATGGCCGTGGGCCGAGACGCCTCCGACGTGGCTCTCACCACATCCTTCGGCACGGCCGACCTGACCCATTTCTTTGTGGTCTGCGACGAAGTGCCCGAGGGCTAGGCGGTGGTCTAAGCGCGTGACGCTGTCTCGTGCCCGGGGGCGCGTCAGTTCCTCAAACGCTAAGATCGACCTCTCCAAGTTCCCGGACACCTGAACCGCACCCATATTTTCTCTCCGAGCTATGGCCCAATGCTTGATTTGCGGTTGCAACTTTCCTGACGTGGCATCTTCGTTCAGATTCTCACGAAAGGACGCCCACAGGCGGTTCTCATGAACAACACGCTACGCGGGCAGCGTTGGCCGGTAAATCGGCTGAGCTGCGGGGCGTCATTTGGCTCGCTCATTTGGCTCGCACTAGAGTAAGCCGGTCCTCGGCGCTCCTCCCGCACAACTGAATCTGACGGAACGCTCTGGCAGAACCGCATATCTGTGGCATCCGCTGCCGTCCCCGATCCGCAATCCGGTTTGGGCATATGCCGGTGCGCCTTGGCCGCAAGCTAAGTGCCGCCGCTGTCCTGCTGGCCTGTGGCATCACCCGAATCAAATTCGGACCCGTGCCGGTTAGAAAACGCAACAATGTTCGAGTTTCTCAAACACGTCTTGAACGGCCAGAATCAGTTGGCTTCTGGAGGCCTGCTGCTGATGATTCTTGGCAGCATTGGGGTCTTTCTGCGCGCTCTGCCGGAACGGCTCTGGTGGTGGTTCGTCGATCAGACCACCATGACTGTCAGCGTCACCGATGACGACGAAGCCTTCGGCTGGGTCAAGGAGTGGTTTCTCGAGCAGAAGTTCCTGACACGGGTTCGCCGTGTCGACCTCGACACGACACTGCGCGGTGCGGAGCTCGCGCTCATCCCAGCGCCCGGTATGCATTGGTTCTGGCGGGATGGCCGGCCTTTTGGGTCTGGTTTTATCGCAGCAACGATACCCAGGGCCGAAGCCAACGACGCATCGAGTCGCTCACCTTCCGCACCAACGGTCGGGATCGGCGTTTTCTGAAGCTGTTCGTCGACGAAGTCCATTGCCTGCCATCACCGGAAAAGGGGGTAGCGCCTCGTTTCTCTATTTTGTATGACGATCTCCCCCAAGGAGCCAACTATTACCTTATATATAAGGTAATAATATGGACATTCGACTATTTACCTTATATATTGGGTCTGTGTTGACGCTGTCCTCCATAGGCGAGCAGATCGCCGCACGACGCAAAACGCTGGGCCTCAGCCAAGCTGCGCTGGCAAAACAGGCCAAGGTCGGACATTCCACGCTCGACGCGCTGGAGAATGGTCGTCTCGGGGAACTGGGCCTCTCCAAGATTGTTCGACTCCTGTCGGCCCTCGGAGTGGAGCTCCATATCCAGGAATCGGCTGGGCGTCGTCCGACGCTGGAAGAACTGATGGAAGAGGATCGCGATGATCAAAGTCTGGACCGACGGCGCTGAGGCAGGTCTGCTCGACCGCACCGGCGATCGCGGCAGCACGTTCCTCTACTTGCCCGAAACCATTGGAGAGCGCGCGGTCTCCGAAACCATGCCGGTGCGCCTCGCGTCCTGGGACGTGCGTTTTGGTCTTCCACCCATTTTCGAGATGAATCTCCCTGAGGGTGTGCTGCGCGAACGGTTGCGACTCGCGTTTGCGAAAGCCACCGGCACGTTTGATGACTTTGATTTGCTGGCCATCGTGGGCCGCTCACAGGTCGGTCGCATCCGCTACACCGGCCAGAAGGAAAATCTCGAAGAAAATGTTCCATTCCAATCAGTCGATGAAATTCTGCAGCGTCGGCGCGGCGGCGACTTGTTTCGCTACCTGATCGAGCGATTCGCTTCATTCTCAGGCATTAGTGGGGTTCAGCCTAAAGTACTGGTCCGTGATGAGCAAGCTTTCGCAGCCGATCACAAAGATGTGCGGCTCTCGCAGAGCTATCGGGGTGCGACGCATATCGTCAAATTCTGGGAACCGAACGAATATCCACAACTGGCCGCGAACGAGTACTTTTGCCTGAAAGTTGCCAGGAAATGCGGGCTCGACGTTCCCCCATTCCAGCTCTCCGATGATGCCGGCGCGCTGGTAATCGACCGCTTCGACCTTCGCCTCGACGGAACCTACCGTGGCTTTGAAGATTTCTGTGTGCTCAATGCCCGGCGCACCGATCAGAAATACAGCGGCAGCTATGAAACCTCAATCCTGAAACGCTTCCAGCAATTCGCGAATTCGCCCCATGTCTACGCCGATCTCGAAAAGCTCTTCACGTTAATCGCCCTTAATTGCGCACTGCGCAACGGCGACGCACATCTGAAGAATTTCGGGATCGTTTATGAAGATGTGCTCGGTGAAGCCCGCTTGGCGCCGGTCTACGACTTGGTTACAACCGCCGTTTACCTGCCCAGAGACAGCATGGCGCTGACACTCAACGGAAGCACTCGGTGGCCGACCACAAAAGACCTCCAACGCCTCGGTGAAACACGAATCGGCGGCTCCCCGTCGCAGATTAGAGGCATCCTGGAGCGCATCGCGGAAGCAATTGATAGCACCTCGAATGATGTGCGTGCTTATATGAAAGAAAATCAGGACTTCGCAGACATTGGCGAGCGCATGCTGCAGGAGTGGGAAAATGGCGCGGCGCTCTCGCTCAAGCCGGTTTAAAAGCCACCCAATCTTACCCTTTTGATTACTCGCGGCAATGGTTCCCCTATCCGCGCCTCCCGGTGGCACCAGCTAAAGGCTGTTGCAGAACGCCGATTCTTCAAATTGGGTCGTTGAACCAGCAATTTTGCAGAGAAAGGGGCCGATGCGTTGCTTTGAGTTGCCGGCTTTGAGCGGCAACTCAGCGAAGGCCCCATCAGTTCCGATCGCCCGTAGGGTTGGTTGAGGCGGTGGACCAATGTTGTGGGCA
>Ga0210386_10001190_pt1 | contig 23382 bp, 23 predicted proteins | sample IncBWH32OmetaG_FD_160091 | JGI IMG/M metagenome (GOLD analysis project Ga0210386, IMG submission 160091) | Forest soil microbial communities from Barre Woods Harvard Forest LTER site, Petersham, Massachusetts, United States - Inc-BW-H-32-O ...
TCCGCCGAAGGCTGGAGACTTTCGGCAGATTCTCGCGTTGGTTGCTCTTTTTCGGTGTCTGGAGACATCTCGCAGAACGCACGAAAGCCCGTGTTTTGCGGGCTTTTTGTGACTTAGGTGCACACTATCGTACGTTGAGTGAGTGGCTGGCTGGCGACGCAGTGTGATACGAACCTGTCTCTACGCAATTTCCCTGCGAACAGGGAATTTTACAGGGAATTTCCTGTTTTCAGGCTCCCCGGACCGACTTCGTAGCAAAAAGCCGCTGTACTGCAGCGACTTTTCACGCAATTCCTTACACAAATTAACAGGGAAACTATTCCGTAGAACAGGGAATTTTATCCGGTTAACAGGGTATTTCTGCCGCACGGGCAGGAATTGGCCCCTCGCTTGGGACTCTTACCGGTCCAACCCGGGTTCAGATCGCGGACTAGCAGCCACCGAAACCGACGTTCGCTGATAGTGGCCGTTTGACGAGTTCGAGCAACTTGGGGGGCGGCTCGGCACCTGATGATAGATCGGCTCTAGCCGTGATACGCAAACAGCTCGATCGGGTCGCTGAAGCCGCGCACCGGATATTCGCCGACGCGTTCGAGATTGAAATCGCTTTCGACGAAGTCGGCGAACGCGCGGGACAGCAGCACCGTTCTCCCCAATTGTTTGGTGAGGGCTTCGAGACGCGAAGCCATGTTGACCGCAGGACCGATGACGGTGAAGTCGAGCCGGGTGAGCGACCCGATATTGCCGTACATGACGTCTCCGACGTGGACGCCGATGCCGTAATTCAACGGCGCACGACCGGTTTCGCTGTTCTTTTCGTTCAGGGCGACCATGGCCTGACGTGCTTCGGCCACGGCACGCAGCAGATTTGCACAGGCCGACGGCTGGGTGAGCGGAAAAATGGCGAGCAGACCGTCGCCGATGAATTTCAGTATCTCCCCGCCATGTCGTGCAATCGGCTCTGACATCGCATCGAAATAGTCGTTCAGAAGATCGATGACGTCATCGCGCGGCCAGTTGTCGGAGATCCGGGTAAAATCACGCAGATCGCAGATCATGATGGCGGCACGTACCGTCGTCCCGCTTCCGCGCCTGGTGGCGCCGGCCAGAATGAGTTCGCCAGCATGCGAACCGACATAGGTTTCAAGCAGCGTTCGCGCCAACCGGTTCTTCATGCGGATTTCGCTGACCAGCGCCAGAACCGGCAACAGTTTCAACAGGCCGGCGATATGCGCGTCGTCGAAACCTCCGGGCCGGTCGGTGGCAAAAGTCACGATGTGCCGCTTTCCGAGCGTATGGTACAGCGGCCACGCCACATAGTCGGTCAGACCTTTGGCCCGCATCTCGTCAAAGACGGCGTGCTTACGGCCCAGCGAGGGATCGCGTTCGAGATTCTCGCGCACCTCGGTGGCACCGTCATGGATTTCCTTGGCGGGACTGTCGATGTATTCGGATCGCTCCCTGACATCGTAGTCGAATCTCGCAAGCCCAGCCTCGCGCATCCCCTCGGCCCACATGATCCGGGCGCCAAGCCATTGGGGATGGTAGATCAGGAGATGAAGCGACGCCCGCTTGAGGGGAATGCCCGCCCGCTGCAGCCGGACACACAGCTCAGCGAAGATATTGTCGATGAAGCGCTCGTGGCGCGTGTCGTTTGTCAGCCAGTGCAAAACGTCGCTGTCAGAATGCGCGGTGACGGGATCGATGTTTGGTGGTGCGTTCATATCTTGCTCCTGAGCAGTGATCTCGATCGACGGTACAGGATATGTCGTATCCCCGCTCGACGGCGTCAACGGAGCTCACCGCAATCTGCTTGCGCGCATTGGGTTGGCCGTGGGTCGCCGCGTGTCCGGCGCGAGAGGACGCAGCGGTAGCGCCGCGCTCTCCCTTTCTACCCATATCTCGCCTTTGGCAATTCGAAGGGCTTTCGGTTAAACATGGGCCGTCAAACCGCTTTGCGCCATGAGCGGTCATTCAAAGATTGGCTTCGCCAATTCCGGCCCAATTCGCTCCCGAGACATCAGGCGCCGCTAACATTGAAACGCGCTCCGTTTAGCGCTGCTTAGGTTGTCTCTCTCTGTCTCTGGATTGTTTGCGTCATCGTGGCGAGTACAAGCGTAGCGACGTTCATCAGGATGATCGCTGCCGCACCGACATCGACGGCGAGACTAAGCCCCTGGGTTGTCGCGATAGCGCCTAGTACGAAGGCGAGCGCGCCCATCGATAGATAATCCAAGAGATAAAGTGCCGAGAGTATGCCGCCACGGTGATGCACGGGCGCCACCGCGCTGATCATTTGCAGACCGCCGACAAACAACAGGCTGTACGCCCCTCCGGCGGCAGCGGTCGCCAGCAGGTAGATCAGCAGATCACGCAAGTTGACAGCCAGGATGAGCAGCGCCATGCCCAGACCAGAGACCCGTGCGCCCACGATCAGCGCTGCCCTCGGCGAGAGAGTCCGGGCGATGATTCCGATCGCTCCCATTACGATGGGAAATAGCGAAAGGACCGCGCCGTTGAGAAAGGCGTTGGGTGAGCCGATCAAGTCATGCTCAACTTGGCCGCCGAGCGAGAGGACCAGCACGCCGAATGTATAGGCCGCTACCATGGCGGTTGATGACACCGCGAAGGCCCGACGTACATGCTTCGGAACGGATGGCATCCTAGAGCGCCGGTCGCCGCCCGCATCGCCGACCGTATGTCGAGGCAAGAACCACGTCGCAGTGAGCAGGACGATGAGGAAAAGAGCAAGTACCCAGAAGCAAAGGCGCGTCGGCCATGGCCCATATTCCGCCAAGGCGCCGCCGAGCAGCAAAGCAACGGCGAAGCCAATAGCCTGCGCTGCCATCGTGACCGAGGCTGCACTCTTCGCACGTTCCGGGCTCGTGAACTCCAAAATCGCGGCGGTCGACGGGCTCGCCGCCAGGCCGACGCCAATGCCCATCAGGGCACGTCCCGCGAACACCCACCACACGTCAGGTGCGACCGCGAACAGCAGAGAGCCGACGAGCGAAGCAAAAAGGCCCGCCAACATCGTCGCGCGGCGACCAATTTGGTCGGAAATGCCGCCGAAGCCGACCAACATGACAACGACGCCAATCGGATAGATGGCGAAGATTCCCGCCGTCACCGTATGGGTGAGGTGCCATTCCTGGGCATACAGCCCGTATGTCAGTGCAGGGGCCGCACTCGTCCAAAGCGTATGACTGACCACACCCGCCGAAACCAACAGACTCGCGCGGCGGCCGAAGACGAAGCGCCCGCCTGACGGCGGCTTGGTCCGGTCCGCCGCGACACAGCGAACGGATGCAGGCGCTTTCGTCATATGTGTCGTCCTTGTGAGTTCAGCAAAGTCTCTGGGGGCCGTACCGGCTTTGGCGGGTTGTCTCCAGGTCAGCCCGTCTCCGGGCGCAACCGCGCGATGCGCCGGCCAAGCGCGCGGTCATTTCCGGGCTTGGTGACGGGCCTTCTTCTGAATACGGAGTTACGAAGCAGTTTTGCCGCCGTTCACGCTGATGATCTGGCCGGTGATGAACGACGCCTTGCGGGAAGCGACGAACACAATGGCATCTGCGATCTCCGCGGGGGTGCCCGCACGCTCGAGAGGTACTCCCGCGACCAGTCCGGCCTTTCTTTCGGCCGTGCCGGTGAACCGATTCAGCATTCCGGTTTCGACAGGACCGGGCGCGATCGCATTGACGCGAATGCCTGATGCCGCAGCTTCGAGCGCTGCGGATTTCGTCAATCCCTCGACCGCGTGCTTGCTGGCGGTGTAGAGCGACGCACCCGGCGCGCCTCGATGTCCCATGGTCGACGAGAGGTTCACGATGCTGCCGCTGCCCTGCGCCTGCATCACGCGCATCTCATGCTTCATGCTGAGCAACACGCCGAGCACGTTGGTGTCGAAAGTGGCCGCGTAGCTTTCGGCGGTCTGTTCCGTCACCGGACCGGGCTTGCCCTCGGTGCCAGCATTGTTGACCGCCACGTCAAGCCGGCCGAAGCGGGCCACGGTCCTGTCGACCAGGTTGCGCACGTCGTCTTCATGGCGAACGTCAGCGCGGATGAATTCAGCTTCCACGCCGAGGCTGCGGAGCTCCTGGGTCAGGGCATGTCCCGCCTCGTCGCGACGGCCCGACACGACAATCCGGGCGCCTTCTTGAGCGAAGGCCAACGCCGTGGCGCGGCCGATACCGGTCAAGGCGCCCGTGATCAGGACGACGGGTGCAGTCATTGATGTTCTCCTTTGAAAGGGGGCGGATGGCCGGAAGGACTTGCTAAAAACTCCACCTACAAGACCGGCGCTACTCGCCTGCTTTGATCGCGCCTATCGCAGAGATTTAGTGGCTCCGGCCCAGAGGAGAAAGACTTTGTAGGTTTGGGGACATACCAAGCAAGCATGGATTCCAGCTGCACCAGTCTTCCGCGAGAACGTTTGGTAGGTCACGGAATGATCCGCTCACGCCGAAAATCTGAAAACATCCGAAGAAACATATCGGGCTGGGGAGCCGGATATCTCCGGTAGGTCGAGCTTTAAATGAAACAGAAACAGCCAATAGGTCTTGGCCATCTTTGAGAAATTGAAATCTCTTGCGACAATCCGGGTCGGCACGTTGTCGACGACGACGAGACGATCGATGGCGTCGGGATGATCTTTTGCAAACCTGGTAGCCACACGCGCCCCCCGATCATGTCCCACCAAGGCAATCTTTTCGATTTTCAGCGCTCGCATGAGTTCGCGTAGGTCCTTAGCCATATTGCGCTTGTCGTAGCCGGTGACTGGCTTGTCAGTTTCACCGTGTCCACGCAGGTCAGGAGCGATGACACGATACTTCTTGCTCAACTCCGGAATCTGGTTCCGCCATGTATAGTTTGTAAAAGGAAACCCTTGCAGCAAAACGACTGTCGGTCCTTGTCCGGCGTCGATGTAGTGCTGCCTGATTCCGTTTGCTGTGACGGTACGATGCTTGACTGATTCCATGATCGCCTCCTAAGTTCGGCAGGGTCGCTCCACGTGATGGCTTGTCGCAAGGCCTGTCTGACGCAGTCGGTCGATGAAAGCACGATGGACTTCCGCATCAATTTGCCTACAGTCGTTACTCCCGCCGAATGTCCTTCCGGCGCTGCACGACCATGTTCACGACATACACCAGCACGGCCTCGTCATCCTGATTCAGGGTGGTGTTTCGGAGCTTCATCAGGCCCTGCGCCGGACGCGACTTTGACGGTCGCACCTCGATCACCTCGCACTCCACGCGCAACTCGTCACCGGGGCGCACTGGCCGGGGCCAGCGGCACTCGTCGAGGCCAGCGCCGACCAGGCCGCCAGCCGGCTTGAGTTCGGTCTCAACCAGCAGCCGCATCGTCACGGCAGCCGTGTGCCAGCCGCTGGCAGTCAGTTCACCGAAAATCGAACGGCGCGCCGCCGCCTCATCGAGATGGAAGGGCTGCGGATCGAACTCGGCAGCGAACGCGAGGGCCCGTTCACCGTCGATGCGCAGCCGCCCGGAACCGAACGTCTGCCCCACTGCAAAATCCTCTAGGTAGCGCTCGCTCAACTGATTCATGATTCAACTCCAGCTTTAGGCGATGGCTTCTGGCGCGTGCGATGAACCCGCTACCTGCTCTCAATCAGCTTGACGATCGCATACAGCAGCCGGTTGGCGGGCGTCGCGACGCCCAGCGCTTCGCCGCGCCGCACGATGAAGCCGTTCAGATGATCGATCTCACTGCGCCTGCCGCGCGCCAGATCCTGCGCGGTCGATGAGTACTGGCCCGCCGCCGTCTCGGCAATTTTGCGGACGGCCGCATCGACATCGCCCGGCAGCGTCACGCCATCGGCTTTCGCAACGGCCACGCATTCATCGACGAGGTCGCGGAGGACAACGGTCACGCCCTCACCCTTCACGAGCCGGCCGTAGGGCAATTGTGTTATTGCCGATAGCGCGTTGTACGCGCAATTCGTGATTAGCTTCGTCCACAACGCGCTGCGGACGTTGTCGGAGATATCGGTCGGCACGCCCGCTGCGATCAGCGCGCGCGCAACATCATCGCTGGCCTTCGACCGCTCGATGACCAGTTCGCCGCGGCCATGATGCCTGACATGCCCCGGCCCGGCCATTTCGGTCCCGACATACACCGCGGCTGCGATCACTTCCTGTGGCAGCAGCGCGCGCAGTCGGTCCGCGTTCTCGACGCCGTTTTGCAACGACAGCACCAACGCATCCGGCGCAAGATGCGGCTTGATGGCAGCCGCGGCACTTTCGGTGTCGGTGGACTTCACGCTAAAGAGCACGAGCTGCGCGCCCTGCACCGCGCTCCCTTCGGTGCTGGCAGAGACGCGAATGTGTTCGTCGAAGGTTTGCGTTTCGAGCCTGAGCCCGTGACGCTCGATCGCCTCGGCAAGTTGAGGGCGCCCGATTAGCATGACATCGTGTCCGGCGCGCGCCAGCTTGAAGCCGTAGTAGCAGCCCGCCGCACCCGCACCCATTACCGCGACTCGTCCCATTGGATAATGCGTGTGCGCGAGCTGTTGATATCCGCTTGCCACGTCGATCACCCCTTCAAGACGACTTTGCCAAACGGCCGATCCTCGATCAGATGGCGCAAGGCTGCACCTGCTTCGGGAAGAGCGTAGACTCGCTCGACAATGGGTTTGACGGATCCGGTCAACATCAGTGGGATGACGTCCTGCCACGCTGCGGCGATCGCGGTCGGCGATTGGGCGAACAGAGAGAAGCCGGCCATCCTCGCACGCTTCCAAATCAGGTCCGTCACATCAATTGTGGTTTTCCGCCCGGCGGAATAGCCCAACGTGATCAGGACGCCGCCGATCGCAAGGCTGCTCAGCGCCTCACTGGTCACGCTCCCGCCGATGCTCTCGATGACGATATTGACACCCTTGCCGGCCGTTATCCGGCGAACGCCCTCGGTGAGGCCTTCTGCGGATAGGTCGACCACGTCTTCGAAGCCAAGCTCGCGCGCCTTGGCAGCTTTCGCCGCGCTGCCGGCCGTCGAAATCACCTTGCCGGCGCCGTGCGCCCGTGCGAGCTGATAAGTCGCGTTGCCAACCGACCCGCCGATCCCAGGAGCCAGCACCGTCATGCCCGGTTTGAATCCAGCCAGCGTCAGGGTGACCTGCGCCGTCAGATAGGCCACGGGAAGGCTGGCCGCGGCGACGTCGTCGATCGCGTCCGGCACGAGCGCCAGATGTTCGGGTCTCACCAGCAGCCATTCCTGCCACGTGCCGTTCTCACCGACGCCGTAGGGTCCTGTGAACATCACACGGCTTCCCACCGCGAGCCCGGAATCGCCGGCGTCCTCAATGAGACCCGCGCCCTCATTGCCGAGCACCAGCGGCGCCTTGGCTCGAGGGTGTCCACCCGACAGGACCGTGTATTCGAGCGGCGTGACGCCGGCGGCCGTCACGCGAACTAGTACCCTGTCCTTTGCGGGTTGCGGCTTGGGCAATTCCATCTGCCGCAGACCGTCATAACCCGAGAAAGTCTTTGCCTCGATCGCGCGCATTACCGTTCTCCATAAATTCGCATGATCTCATCCGTCGCTGCCGACAGCCCGACGGCTTCCGGCGCATCGGGCTCGGAAATGTCGCTAAGCTCCATGACATCTCTGGGAAAGCCGTGCTTGGAGATTTGAAGGACTTTCATTGCTCATTTTCCCTTTTTATCTGTCCGAGCTTTGTTGTGACGGTGGCTACTCGGGCCGTTCAACGACGCGCCGCGTAAAGAAGCTTGGCGGAGAAATCGACCATGCTGGCCAGCTGCCGGTCGGGGAAAGCGGCTCTTAGGCTCTCGCCGTAGGTTTTCGCGTCGGCGGAAGCCGCATGGATCTCCTTGGCGCGTTTGACGTAGGTAATCGTGCTGTCGATCGCGGAGCGGTGGACGGGCGTGTCATGCCCTATGGTGATCCTGTCGTAGCCTTGAAGTGCCTTGAGCGACTCGAGAACGATCATCCAGTGATCGAAATGATCCACGACGGTGAAGACGTGTTCGGTTGGTGAAAACACCAGGTCGAACGCCATCAGCACTTTTTGCTCGGGCAGCAGAGCGGCGAGCTGCAAATCCGCTTCAGCGTCGACGAACCGCTTGAAGTCGTAGGTGATGCCATCGATCCGTTGCACACCTTCGGCGATTATCTCCGTCGGGACGGTGACCTTCGTCGCGATCCTGTCACCGTATATCGGACGGAAGCTATCGAGTCTGGCTTGACCTCTTGCGCGAAGCTGGTCCGCGATCCCATCCAGGGCGAACACACGGGCGTTGGGGAAACGCTCGGTCAGAACCTGAAGACCAGACCAATGATCCGTATGTGCATGCGAGAGAATGATCCGATCGACGGGCTTGCCTAGCGTCTGCACGTATGACGCAACTTCATCGGCATACGGCAGCAGGAGCTGGCCATCGAAGATGACGACCGCCGTTGGCCCCTCGATCATCTGCGTATTGACGTGAAAGCCGTCAAGGGGACTAAGGTAGGAGTGAATTTTGACGGGGCCGAACTGGCTTACGAGGGTGGCCCCCATGCGGCCCGACGCCGCGGCATCCTTTGTCCCGGGCGGCGCGTCACTGTTCTGCGCCAGCTTAGGTTTTTTGATTGCGGCAGCCGACGAGGGCAAGCCGGCAAATGGGAGTAGCGCGCCCGCAGCGAGCCGGAGAAACTGAGAACGGGATAGAGCGGCTTGCGACCAGCGCTGAAAACGTGAGTTACTTGTCAGCATTTCTCTTCTCCCTTGTTCAGACTTTTAAAAATGAGCGCTATGCACCAGCGTATCCAACAGATGAGTCGGCGAGCGAAAGAGCGGCTTGCTGCTAGTCGTCCCCGACGGCGATGCTCAAGCGTTCCTGCCTAAAAGACATCGCGCGCCGCGAGATGTCATCCGCTCGCTACCAGATCCACTGGGCCGCTTCCCAGTGGTATGCCGCGTCGCGTCGGACGACATGTCCAATGGCCGGGAACGGAAAATGATAGCCCATCACCATGATCCGATCGGTCGCGGCGCGATCCAGGATGGCCTTGCGTGACTTGATCGCTTGCGCGGGGTCGTAGTCGAAGATGGGCGTCCACTCGGGGTGCTGCAAACTCGTCACCGGGTTGTGGGCGATGTCACCCATATGGATGAACTGCTCTTTGCCCGAGGTGAGCAGGATTGCGGCATGGGACGGCGAATGTCCCGGCGCCGCAACATAGTGTACGCCGGTTGCAATTTCGCCGCCCTGCTTCACGAACCAGGATCGGTTGGCGACCGGTGGCAAGTTATCTCGAGCTGCCTCAACGGTGCCCTTCTTGAACGGGTCGGGCATCGGCGAACTATTGACCTCGCTTTCGTAACGGCTGCCGGTCCAGTAATTCCACTCTGTATCCACAAAGACGAACTGAGCCTTCGGAAACGTAAGCGCGCCCGATGTCTTCACGAAACCGCCGATATGGTCTAGATGACCGTGCGACGTCACAACGAGATCTACGCTCTCCGGTGTGAGTCCGGCTCGGCGCAGGTTCGCCTCGAGCCCGGGAAAGCTGCCGAAGGATGGGCCGAGTTTCTCACCAAAGCCAGAATCGACAACGATGCGCTCCCGTCCCGTGTCGACCACCAAGATGTTATTGGTGACTTGGATCATCGGCTGCATGAAGTTTGCCTTCAAGACCGGCGCGAGTTCAGCTTCAGAGGCGTTCATAACGAAGATCGGCCGGATCGGTATCTGCCCATAGCCATCCGAGATCACGGTCGCTTGGAAGTCCCCGATCTTGAAGCGATAGAAGCCATCGCCGTTTAGAGGCTCTGTTCCGGCTTGACGGACGGCTTCCGCCTGCGCCGAGGCGGGGGTGAGCAACGACGTTCCCATTGCTGCAACAGCCAGCCCGGTGCCGGCACGAAATACGCTGCGACGGGTAAGGGTCGTCGGGGGCCTCATCATGTCGATCTCCATGTTGTAGGCGCTGCGGCCAGCGCAGAAGCGGTAGTGCTCGCAAAATACAATGTCGATTGCAATCGTCTTTGTCAACCGATTTCGGCAGAAGCGGAAGTGGTTCAAGTCTGCTGTCTGAACTCTAGCAATCAAACTCCCATATTGAAGCTAATTCATTGAAATGACGCCTGATAGCGAGCCCCGGTAGCTAGGCTCCATAGTCTAGAGCCGGTAATCCGACCGTGATTATCGATTGTAAACGCAATCGTGATATAGTAAGTCAATGCCTGTGACGGCAACGAATCGAGGAGCGAGCTTTTGGGCGTGTCGAGAGAACAGGCTGCGGAAAACCGCCGCGCGATTGTTGCGGCGGCGACGCGGCTATTCAGAGAACGGGGAGTGGAGGCTGTAGGGCTGAGCGAACTAATGAAGCACGCCGGCTTTACGCAAGGTGGCTTTTATAACCACTTTGAGTCGAAGGCCGCTTTGGTTGCCGAGGTACTAGCTTCGGCAATGGCTGAGGGGAACGCCGAGTTCGCCAAGAACGCAAGGGCACCCGTCGATGAATCAACCACCGCTCTTCGGCGCTACATAAGCTGGTATCTGTCGCAAGCCCACCGCGACGACATCGACTACGGCTGCCCCGTCACAGGGTTTGCTGGCGACGCTCCTCGCTTCGGCGCCGAAGCACAGGCGCACTTTGCCGGCGGATTGGACGATCAGATAACGATCCTGGCCGGACTGATCGCCGAGAGTGGATCTTTGGCCGCGGCAGGCGAGCGTAGGACGTTACGCGAACGGGCAATCAGCTTGCATTGCGAAATGCTGGGCGCGCTGGTGCTATCGCGGTCTGTCGCGCAGGCTGCGCCAGCGCTTTCGAACGAGATTCTGGAGAACGTCAAGCGAGATGTACTCGCATCTCTCGATGGGGGTTCGAGCCATGCTCCCAAATCGGGAAAGAAACACTAGGTAGCCCCCATCCGGTGGGAGTGCACTTGAGTACGGTGATGATCGAGCACGAAATAACCGCAGGCTAAGAGCATGGATCATACCACAAACGAAGGCGTTTCCGCTTTCTCTGGTCTTAAGTACTTCAGAGCGCTCAAGGACGGTTCCATTGCGCGTTCGGCGATGCTCGAGCTTTTCGACATCAACATCGAGGCTGCCGAGCCTGGGCTCGTCGTGCTAACCGCGATACCGACGGCAGAACACTACAATCCCTTGGGATTCGTCCACGGAGGTTACGCGGCCGTCCTCCTCGATACCTGTATGGCAGCAGCCATCGTGACTTCGCTCGAGCCAGGCCTTTCCCCCGTGACGCTCGAATACAAGATTAATTTCACAAGACCGATGTTCGCCGATACCGGGATCGTGCGCGGGGAGGGCAAGACGCTGCATGTCGGTCGGCAGATGGCAATCGGCGAAGGCAGATTGCTTGACGCGAAGGGTAGGCTTCTCGCCCACGGGACGACCACCTGCCATGTCGTGCGGCAAGGGGTTTCCTGAGGAAATTCACGAAGGGCCAACCCTTCGCTAAGATTGCTACCGAGCCAGCAGACAGATCTTCGAACTCGGCAGCGAGCGAAATGACTCGCTAAGCCTGTCCTCGGCGTCCCTTCCGCTTAATCAAACCTGACCTCGGCCACCATCGACGAATAGCTCGATGCCCGTGACAAAGCTGGAATCGTCAGAGGCCAGGAACACCGCTGCCTTGGCGACTTCGTCCGGCTCTCCCATGCGTCCCATCGGAATGGTGGCTAGCATCCTCGCGATGGTTTCCGGTGGTTGCAGCTCCACCAAGGGCGTCCTGATCGGACCCGGGCTTAGGACGTTGGAGCGAATGCGACGGTCCTTCAACTCCATGGTCCAGGCTCGCACAAGATTGCGAACTGCCGCCTTGGTCGCGCCGTAGGTACCGAAGGCAGGTGTGCCTTTGATGCTCGCAACGGAGCCAATGAGAATGATCGACCCTCCGTCGTTCATCAGGGGCAAGGCCCTTTGTACGGTGAACAGCGTGCCCTTCACGTTAAGATCGAAAAGCTTGTCGAAATGCTCCTCAGTAATGCTTGCCAAGGGAGCGAATTCGCCCGTGCCGGCATTAGCGACCAGAACATCGATCTTGCCCTTCGCCTTCACGGTCCCGTAGAGGCGATCGAGGTCCTGCAGTTTGGAGACGTCTCCCTGAACGCCTGCAACCTCGCTGCCGATCGCCTTGACGGCCTCGTCAAGTTCCTTTTGGCGGCGACCCGTTATGAAGACGTAAGCGCCCTCATCGACGAACCGCTTCGCTATAGCGAAACCTATTCCCGTGGTGCCGCCGGTAACCACGGCCACTTTTCCCTGCAATTTGCCCATTATCGTTACTCCTTTTTGCTGAAGAAGCGCAGCGCCGCAGCGCTTACGGTCCCGAGCCGCCGGTTACTTTCCCGCGGCTGTCGAAAGGTTCGGATCTTGCGCCGTCCCGGGGCGAGGACAGAGATACGCTACGCCTCTCCTAAGGTTCGGTTGTTTTAGCGATAGCTGCTCTGCGTTGTGAGGACAAAAACCCATCAAAAACGGACGCGCGCCGAATTACGAACGTTGGCGAAACAGGCACGATGCCTCCGCGATGATTGCATTGCGTGTCTCTGGCTTAGTTTCCTGCAACTGACGCATGGTCTTTCTTTAGCTTAAGCTCTTGCCTATTTATATGACGAATATCATCTAATGAAACGATGTCTATCGTCTAAATCGAGGTATGGAGGTGCTTTTGGCGAGCTCGCACGAGAACTGGCCGCCGTCGCTCTAGGAACGCATCGCTCTTTGGACAACCGCTGTCGCGGGTGCGGCCGAGGCCAACATATAGAGAACAAGATGAAACAGCTTTTGAAAATGAGCGCCGCGCCCGCGACGGCGCTGTTTGCGACGAAGGCCGCACCATGGAATCCTCCCCTGACCAGGAGCCCCGCTTGGGGGATCAAGCGCCCGAACCACGGCTGATTTCGGCGAGCTCGGGTTGGGTCGCAAGCAACCTTGTCGAAGAGACGCTTGGCGCGATAAACCCCGGGCGGCGAACCGAACCGCTGACCAGCCCGCAAGGTCATAGCAGCGTCGTGACGACGTACGACGATTCACCCGGTGCGAGCTACGCTCAGATTCTTGACCTGATCCCAGCGTTCATTGTCGTGGCGATCGACGCCACCGGAATGGGAATCATACTGCCTCTGCTCCCATTCTATTCGCAGAGACTTGGCGCCACCCCTTTCATTGTCGGTTCTCTGATTTCGGTCTACGCCTTTTGTCAGCTTGTTGCCGGTCCGTTGGTCGGGACACTGTCAGACAGGTACGGACGCAAAAGTGTCCTGATCGTCAGCCAGATCGGAACCTTGGCTGGATTCGTGCTGCTTGCGGCGGCCAATAGTCTGATGTTGATCTTCCTGGCACGAATCATCGACGGACTGACATCAGGTAATATCTCCGTTGCCCATGCCTATGCAGCGGAGCACAGCGCGCCGTCGGCACGAACGCAAGCGCTCGGCACGACAAGTGGTGCAATCGGAACCGGTTGGCTGGTCGGTCCGGCCCTGTCGAGTGTTTTGGTCCAATTCGGGGTCACAGCGCCGATATGGGCAGCCGCAGCTTTGTCACTAATCAGCATCGTTGCTACAATCGTACTGCTTCCGTCAGATCGCCCTATTTCCGGAATTCTCTCCGCACCGCGTACCCCTGAGCCGAAGGCTACACGCGTGTTGCTATCGATGCCGTACGTCTGGGGCCTGCTCGGCCTTCTGATTTTGTTTTTCTTCGCCAACTCGATGTTTCTGTCCCAGATTGCGCTATTCTTGTCGGCCCGCTTTAGCTGGCACGGGCGCCCCTTTGGAGCCAGAGAACTCGGCATCGTGTTCGCCTATGCCGGCTTTATCAATATCATCGTCCAAGGCCTGTTGCTCACCCAGGCCGGTCGATTCGCCTCCGAGCGAATCATAGTCGCGGTTGCCTTCGCGTTTATGGGCGCGGGATTTTTTGGCCTCGCCATTGTGAGCAAGATAGGGCTTCTTGCGTTTTTCCTAACTTTGATCATCCTCGGCACAACGTGTACCCGAACCACTCTCACGGCGGAATTGTCAAGAAGCGTCCCACTCAATCGTCAGGGCATGATCATGGGGCTCAATCAATCGCTAATGTCTAGCGCCAATATTGCAGCGCCGCTCCTCAGTGGCGCGCTTATCGATCACGGATTATACGCCACGTGGGCCTTTGCCATGGCGACCATCGTCATCTGCGGCGCGATCACAACCTTTGTGATATTCTCTTCCCAAACGAAGATCGGAGCGCTCGATAAAACTCGTGGCCCTCCCGAGCCAATCTGACTGCGAGTGCGCTTAGAGGGGGGGCCCGTGTACAAGAGTTGGAGATGGCTCTCATTTCCAGCTCAATCGAAGAAAGTGCTAAGGTCGCGGCGAGGCCCGGCGAGCTCATGATTCACCGGAAGCGTCGCAACATTCCGTGCGCAAATCTCGAACGTTATGGAACGTAGACCAATGAATTTCGCCATGAGCGTCATTCCATAACCATGGCGAAGCGCTTGCAAATTTGCGCGCCCAGCCTCCTATTCGGGCCGACGCCGATGATCACCGCCCTCTGCATGGGACTCCTCCGGAATGTGCCAACCCGTACCGTATGATGACGCTGCAGCCGGTTGAAGTCGGATCGGGCGCTAAGACCCTCAGGCCGAGATGTGCGCCCGCTGCGCGAGCCCTTGGCCGAAGGAGATATTCTCGCCAGGCATCTCATAGATCAGAACGACGAGGTCGTCCGCCCTCACGCCGGCCTTCTCCACGACGAGCCGGTTCAGCGCGGCGAGCAACGCGAGGCGCTTCTCCTTCGGGCGACCGGAGATGAAGGTCAGTTCGAGGAGGACGAAGCGATCGCTGTACGTGCAGCCGACGAAAGCCGGCGTGTGGACGAACCGTCCCTTCGGAAGAACGTGCGTGATGCGGAAGTAATCCTCAGGCGGGACCGAGAGCACTTCCTCCAGTGCGGCCTGTACGGCCGTCCCGATCGCGGCGAGCTCGTTATCCTTGAACGCACCTTCGTGCACATGAATCTTGGCTACGGGCATCTCAAAAACCTCCTTCGGTTACGGGAATTTCCACTGCGGAACGCCAGGACAGTCGCGCAGAAATGGTGGACGCAGTCCCAGGCGTTCCGCGGCGCGAAATGCACCCACAAATCGGACTCGCGCACCCTGCCCTTCTCGACATGGATGTCGATGTCCTCGGCTTCGCCGCCGATCCGCGTACGGTAGCGTCGCCGCCGACGAGCGTGGCGACCCCGCAGGCGCACCACATGCAGGTCGCCCACCATCCCCGGTCGCCGCTCTCCACCCACGTCGCGGTCGGCGTGGCTGAGAACGGATGGATGACCATGGCTCGCAGACGTGTGTGTGCAGGACGACGCCGTGCGTGTGGGCGAGGCTTCGCAGGGCGCGCGTCTTCGACCGGAACGCCGAGCCGCTCGGCGACCTCGCCCGAGTTTGGAATGCGCCCGGTCGCCAGCAGGGGCCTCACGTAGCGATAGTGGACCGCGGCCTTGATGTCGGCAGTCACGCTGCTTCCTCTCACGCCGCGGCCGCCGCCGGGGGAGCCTTGATCGCCGCGATCAGTTCCGCAGTCGTCAGGATCTCATGGGCATAGGTCGGCGCGTCGATGTTGACCGCCGCATGCATCGCTTCGGGCGAGCGAGCGGCCGTGGCATCGCGCATATAGGTGACGTGATAGCCGAGCTCCATGCCGATGCGGGCCGTGGCCTCGAGGCAGGTGTTGGCGAGCAGACCCACGCAGATGATCTTTTCCTTGCCATGGCGCTTCAGCAATTGATCAAGATCGGTATTGGGGAAGCCGCTCGATGCCCAATGCTCGGTGCAGCAGAGATCGCCTGGCCAGAGCTTGAAATCGTCGTGGAACTCGCCGCCCCACTGACCGCGGGCGAAGATCATGTTCTTCGCCGCCTCCAACTGATAGGGCGATGGATACTACCAGTCCTTGTAGGTGTCGGGCTCCATCCGGTGATGCGGCACGTGGATGATCTTGATCCCGGCCTCTCGCGCGGCCGCGACGATCGCACGGAGATTTTCGAGCAGGTTCACCTGCTCGGCGACATCCTTGACCCACGGCCAGAGCTTGCCGTTCGGGTGGAGGAAATCGTTGTAGAAATCAATGCAGAGAAGGGCCGTGATCTTGGGATCGTAGGTGGTGGTCAAGCCTTCGTCGCGCGGGGGCCTTCCAAAAAATTAGATAATGCATATAATCTATTCTTGCCAGTCACGTTTCTTTGCGGGGTGGCGGTTCCCTTCAGGGCCGGCGTCGGCGTAGGATCGCGATCGAGTACGGAAAGGAACAACGACCATGGGTCGCTCATCCAACGAGCAGGCGCAGAAGAATCGGCAGAGGATCGTGGAGGCGGCCGCCCGCCTCTTCCGCGAGTCCGGCGTCGACAACGTCTCGGTGGCCGACGTCATGAGCGCGGCGGACATGACGATAGGCGGCTTCTACAAGCATTTCGAATCGAAGAACGCGCTCGTCGAGGAGGTGTTCTCCCTGACTTTCGAGCAGTCATCGGCCGCTTGGCGGCAGGTTTGCGAACGCAAGTACGACGATCCGGGCCTCCGGTCGGCGGCTATCGTCGACTATTATCTGAAGAAGAAAGGGGCCGATCGGGCATGTCCGATGATCGCCTTCGCGCCTCATGTGACGGCCGAGGCCGCTGACGAATCCTCGCGTGAGTCCTACAGGGACGGGACGGAGCTTCTGTACGAGCAATTTCTCGATCACATGGCCAAGTCTCGCGCAGTGAACGGCACGTCGTCCGACCGGGAGGCCAAGGTACTGTTCGCGGCGATGATCGGAGCGAGACTCCTGGCTCAATCGGTCGGCGACGCGGAATGGATCCGTTCGCTAAAGAGCGCAGTGAAGGCCGAGGCGGCGGCCTCGCTCGACTGATATTAAGGGTCCGCAAGGAAACTGATTTGGCTTTGCCGACCCGGTCTCAAGTGAACGGGCCGCGATCGGTGACACCTGCCCCGAGTGCCTGGCGTGATGAACTCGCGCCGCCTATCCTTTTGTGGGCTCAGTAATCGTTCCAAGCCATCTCTTGCATTATCTGCTGAGGCAATGTTGACAATAGCATCTTGTTCCGCGGGATTAGTCCGCATTTCCTTGAATGATTTTTGCGTTCTTCGAGGAAATCAACGAGCCTGCTCGGTGCGCCGAAGTCTGGTGCGGGTGATGGAGATGGGCTCGTTTCAAGCTCTCATCGTAGCGATCGACATCAGCTTCTCTTAGCAATCTAGGCCCACCTAGAAAGCTACCCTCCGACAGTCAGATCCCCGCGAGGCTATTCGACTTATCCCACAGGAATGGTCGCAAGCCCCAAGGCGGCTTATGCCGCGGCGTAGCGCGCGTTCATCCGTACTTGGTTTGCGGCGTGATCCGCACGGATCTGTGAAGCAGATACACCGCGAAGAATTGGAGGACGGCAATAAGGAGCGGCCCAGCGAATTTCCCCAGATCATGCTGAAACAGACCGATTCCGGCATCCAGCAATTGCATGGCGCCCGCGAGCGCGCCCAGGATCAGCAACGCAGACGTCGCTCGTTTGTAGATTGCCGCCAATGCAAACAAAGCCAGCGGAATTGTGCGCGCCGCCGCGTACATGGCTATTGGCAATGACGCCTCTGTTGGAATGGAGCCGGCAGGCACCACGGCTTCCGGACGGAAGATCGCCGCGATGGAAAAGCCGCTCGCGACCAAGACGTTGATTGCAGTGACCAGCGAAGCCAGCCGCATCGCCTTTGTTGTTGTCATTGATTTCGCCTTCTGATCGCGGTGCTAGACGCCCAGCCCTCGGGGCGTTTCCACCAGTTGCATAACCGGCTGCATAGTTAGAGCAGGGCATTATCCGCAATATAGAGATCGCCGATTGACCTTAGCGATTATGCATATGTGTTATCGCAGAGTGAGGTCAAAAACCCCACTTATTAGGACGGAGCGTAGGCCATCCCCTAGTATAGCAATCCCGATACAATATCGTTGACAGGCTCTCTTGGCCTCAAATATGGGACTGCCACGGCTCGCGCGGCCAGCTGTGCGCCGTGGCCAGCTTGTTGCTCGCTATGGGAATCTTCATGCAGTTCACGAAGATCAGTCGAACTGGTCTAACGGTCTCCCGCCTCTGCCTTGGCACAGAAACGTTCGGCAAACAGACCGACGAAGCTGAGTCCTTTCGGGTCTAAGACAAGGCGACGGACGCCGGCGTGAATTTCATCGACACCGCGGACGTCTACCCGGGCGGCGCAGATCTGCCTGAAGTCCGAGCAGAGGAGATCACCGGCCTCTGGCTGAAAGGCAAACGCAGCCGATTCATTCTAGGGACGAAGGCCGGAGGGCGGATGGGATCCTCCCCTTGGGATCAGGGCTCACGCGCAAAGGCGACGCTAGCCGCGATGAGGATATCCTTCAGGCTGGCTACTATTGCGAGAAGCTTTGACATCGGACACCTCCACTTTTTTCTTCGGACCGCATGGCCACGGCGAAGGGGAACTTAATTCCGCGCATCTGCTATGCTGTTCACCTAACCATCTTGCATCGGAGGGATTAGTCCGCATCTTCTTGAATGATTTTCCGTTCTAAGAGGAAATCGATGGACCTTCTCGGTGCGCTGGGAATCCTGGTGCGGGTGGTGGAGACGGGCTCGTTTTCGGCCGTCGCCCGCGAGCGCGCACTGAGCAAAGCCGCGGTCGCCCGTCAGGTCTCGCAGTTGGAAGATCATTATGGGGTCCGGCTCTTTCACCGCACGACGCGAAAGCTCAGTCTGACCGACGATGGGCAGATGCTACTCGGCCTGGCCCGGCCCGTGCTGGACGGGGTCGAGGGAATCGAAGGAGCCCTCGGACAGCAGAGCGCCTTGCCAGTCGGCCTGGTACGCGTGGGTGTCACAGTAACGGCGAGCCGCTTCCTTTCGCTCCGTCTACCGTCCCTGCTCATTGACCACCCGCGGCTGAAGGTCGAGCTCGTGGTCGGTGATCGGCTCAGCGACCTGATCGAAGATCGGCTCGACTTTGCCATGCGCATCGGTGAACTCAGCGATGCCTCACTGATGGTGCGCAGAAGCGGGACCCAGATGCGCGTTGCCGTAGCGGCACCAAGCTACATCAAGCGGCACGGCGAACCATCCAGCCCCGGAGAACTCGCAAAGCATATCTGTATTGTGCATGACATTGGACCGGATTCGGACGTGTGGACCTTTGTCACGCCGGAGGGTCCCAAGGGCTTCCGGGTGTCCGGTGGATATCTCGCCAACGACGTTCATGCGGTGCACCTAGCGGCTCGGACCGGATACGGCATCGCCTATCTCGGTTTGTTCGAAGTCTTCGACGACCTCCGCAGCGGCGCGCTGGTTCGCGTATTGGGCGATTTTCCTGCTCCCGGCGTTCCACTTAATCTGGTCTATCCATCCCGACGGCATCTCGCGCCACGCACACGTCTTGTGATGGATTTTATCTGGGAGCAGTTTCGACAAATTCAGGCGGAGCTTGAAACGGCATCGGATGTGGGCGCACTGCGTCAGCGCGGCACTGACCAGCGCTCGCGCAGGCGCTTTGATTGGGACAGCACATCGGCGGTCGCTGGCCTCAAAGGTGCCATCCCTTTTTTATTTCCGACGATGCGATTCGTTGGCATATCTCGCAGACACAAAAGGGCGGTTCAGAGCTGCCCTTTTGCGTGACTGAATGCCTTCGCCGCTCGTCCACTTGAGAGTCAGTTGAACGTGTTTCTGCGGTCGAAGTCAGCGGAGAAATTTCCGCGAGCGACGTCGTCGCCTCTGTCAAAGCCGTAGGCGTCGTAAACCGATCCGTAGCCGAAATTTCGCAGATGTTGGACCCGCGACATTCGGTGAGAGTAACCATAGCGATGGTGATCACGTTGTGGCATTGCAACCGCTGGCGCTGCGACCAACAGCGAAAGAGCGACCGCTCCAATCAATTTGCAGTTCGTCATGACTTTTTTCCTTTACTTCTGTCGGGTCAGTAATCGTTCCAAGCATCTCTTGCATCATCTGCTGAGACGCTACTGAAATAATTCTCTGCCTCGGCGGGATTAGTCCGCCTTACCTTGAATGACTTTTGCGTTCTTCGAGACAATCAACGAACCTCCTCGGTGGGCCAGAATCCTGGTGCGGATGATGGAGACGGATTCGTTTCGAACTAGCGCATCGCTCGCTGCAATCGGGACTACGTGCTTCGGGATCGCGAAAAACGTCGTGCGTTGGAAAGGGCCCCTTTTCCTATCGGCGGCTCACTGGGCACCTACGCGGTCGGCATACTGGAATAAAACTGAGAGCTGGCGGGCACGATGTAAACTCTGGGTTATGACAGATTCAAAGCTGGGACACGCAACAGCCGATTCTTACGATTAGTCGAAAGTGTTCGGCTGCGCGCTTTATCATGTGAGGTATTCGGCAATTAATAAATGCGTAGACGCCCTGCCCCGAGCGCGCTGCGAGCGTCATAGCCCAAGCCACACTGCGGCCGACCATTGCGGGCTATGCCCGACCGTCGAGCTTGCCCGCAACCCTTTGCTAAAGTCGAACAAAGAGCGCACGGAGCGCGACGTTGTCCGCGGGCAGGCACCGGTGATCAGGCAGCTGAGCCGAACGACGCCGCGAGTTCCGTCGGAAGTCCCAACACCCGACTGGCGACGGCTACGAGCTCGCGGCCCGCGCGGCATTGGTGGAAGTGAGCGCGAGCGTTGCTGCGGGCGATAACGTGATCCTCAATCCGCAGGTGGACCTCGCCGACGGCCGCAAGGTAACCGCAATAAGCTAGCTGCCTCAATCCGGCGCAGCGCCGCGTACTCAGTGCGAGCCGATAAGCCGCCGCAGGCGTCGATCGGCACCTGCACTTTGACCTCCTGGGTACGCTCGAGGTCCTGGCACGGGTGGTGGAGGCTGGCGCCTGTGAACGCGGTCTGGCCCAAGCCGCAGTCGCCCGAAAGATTTTGGATAGCATTTCGGCGTGCGCCCATTTCATCGCACTGCGCCAAAACTTAACCTGACGGCGATGGACAGATGCTGCTGAGTTCGATGCGGGTCATCCTGCGTTTATTCGACCACTTCGTCGGCATGGGTCTCCCCGTGACAGCCGACGTTGAGTTAGGTGCTGGACTTAGTCGCTGAGGGCGACACCGGACTCATTCGCTGCAGCAAAGCTTGCCTGGGCGGACTTCCCTCGGCTGGATGCGGGCCGGCCCGTCGAACACCAATCGAAGGGGTAAGCAGTCTTTCCGCCCTCAAAATATATACCGGCGCTAGGAAAGCGGCCTTTGGGAGTATTCATTTTTCTGGGTTTTTCGTGCTTGGCGCTGGTCCGGAAGTTAGCTTCCCCAGCGGCGCGTCGCCCTGCGCGGGCGATTGCTGTTCAACAGCATCATGCATCAGCGAAACCTCATGCTCGCGCGCCGCGATCATGTCTCCGGCCAAGCGCCGAAGTTCCTGATTGTGGCCGTATTTTATCTCCGCGCGCGCTAAATCGATGGCGCCTTGTTCGTGGGCCGACATCATGGCAACGAAATCACGATCGACGACTCCAGTTGTTTCAGCCGTCATGCCGAGGCTCATTTTGCTAATGGCCAGGATCGCTCTCGATTAGGAATCTCTGCCCATCCCGGGGGATTTGCACAGGGCGTGATCCGGTTTGATCCTGTGCCAAGGCAAAGGGGGACGCTGATATCAACACTATGGTCGCCAATGAGATCAGTGCCCTGCATATGAACAAGCGTGACAATTCCATGCCAAGTCTCCATAATCACCCATCTTGATGCGTATGTGGGTACGTTCCGCACGACGCAAATTCACAAAATCGAGAAGTGAAGATGAACGTGACCATGCTGTCGTTGCCGTTTTGAATGGGTAACGCGGTTGGGCCACCAAATTTGAACCGATCGTTGCAAATAGAGTGTCATCATAGTGCACCGAGGTGGTCCGTAGGCTCTTGGTACTGCGGCGAACCTACACAGCATCGCGAAAGGCGAATTCCTACGTTCTCGTTGAAAGTGTTTCAAACGTCGTGCCTATTTTCGTTAATCTGCCGCAGCGATAGCTTTGGTTAGTGCGGCAGCGATTGCTCCCGCACGCCTCGCATGTCCCGATCAAAAGCCCTCGGGGAGGGATGAATGCGACTGCGTGAGCGAGCGCGGGTTGACGCGGCGCTCACGCAGTGCGCGCCTCCGATGTCGTGGCAAGCCCCGCCTGGGTTTGTCGAACCTTGTCCCAGCCAAAAAAAATCACGACACGCGAACGGACACGGATTTCCGTCGCCCAGGGCCATGTATGGGTATTCTCCAATGATAGAAATGGAACGCGCGACAAGGCATCGCTTCTCCTCGAGCCGGTGAAGGTTTGTGGTACCGGGGATCGGCACGATCCACGGCTTCTGTCCGAGGAGCCGCGATCGCGATCTGCGCGGGAGTCGCGTTCTTCATTTTCGCGATTCGGCCGAGCCGATCGACGAGCACTTGATTGGCCTTCATTGCCTCCGGTGTGAAGCGCTGCAAGTCGCTGACGCCCACTCATGGCACTTAGCTGAAGTCACCGGTTTGGTGTATGTCCGCTTGGCGCCGATTGTGTTGAAAAAGTCGAAAATATCGCCGCGACAAAATTCGCGCAAAGCGGCAGAATACTACGAAAGTCGTTAGCGAGCTGATCGCCGAATTCGGTTGGCGATGTCTCTTAAGGCATCTGCGAAGGCCACTGGTTGAATTCGCTCCGGTTGAAACGGTCCCCCACGTCCAAAATCGCCAAGCGCACCAGCAGTTCTTAGAAAATTGGTCCGACGCCGGACAGGACTTTTTCAACAGAATCCGCCAATAGCGGTCGTCCCGACGAGGACGCGATTGACCCACGCCGGACGTTGGATGTTTGGCAGCATCTTCGGTTTGACGGCCGTGACCATCGGGACGACCGCCCCCAGATCAACCCCAGACAGCTATCGCGAACTGCGGCTGGAGCTGTTATGCTGCCCTGACCGTCTAAGCCGAGGAACTGCTCCGCATGAACGAGAGTATCCACGGAGAAAGGACCGCGTCTGAGCTGCAAGATCGGGTGACCGAACTCATCGAGCAACAGACGGCCATCTCGGAAGTGCTGCGCGCCATTGCGAGTTCGCCGCACGACTTGCAGCCCATCTTCGACGCCATCCTCGACAGCGCCACACGTCTCTGTCGAGCAGACATAGGCACCTTACGGCTCTCCGAAGAAAGCGGCCTTCGTCTCGTGGCAATCCGAGGGGACCCCCTTTTGGTTAGTCAGGTGTGGTCATTATTGCCAGCACTCGCAGAAAAGGGGAGCCTTCCGAGTCGATTGGCCGCAAGCAGGTTACCCACCCACATCCCCGACTTTAGAGCACTTGAAGGCGATCATCGGGATG
>Ga0210386_10001194_pt1 | contig 23374 bp, 29 predicted proteins | sample IncBWH32OmetaG_FD_160091 | JGI IMG/M metagenome (GOLD analysis project Ga0210386, IMG submission 160091) | Forest soil microbial communities from Barre Woods Harvard Forest LTER site, Petersham, Massachusetts, United States - Inc-BW-H-32-O ...
TTTCCTTCAGACCAGAGGTAGCCGAGACAATACGGTATAACTGATTAGCAATATCGTTGAAGTCCAGTCCGGTAGACTTGCCGATGTTCAGTCCACCCTGCATAATAGCGGGTAGGCGACTAGAAGCCAGGCCAGCCTGAGTGACAAGCTGCGTCATTGACTTCTGGTATTTCATATACTGGTCTATGGACTCGCCACCGATACCAAGAGCACCAACGATGCCCCACTTGCCAAACTTTGCTACAGGACCAGAAGCAAGCTTCTCTAAGGTGCCACTGAAACTTTTAGTAGCATCATCAGCAGCGGTTGTCGATGCCTTAACCTTGTCCAGCGCTGTCTTGTGTTGACCGGCAGCCACAACACCAGCATCCCCGGCAACAATGGCAGCCTCTTCGGACTTGCCAGCGGCGGCGGTAGACTCAGCGCCAGCGGCAGCCGTAGACTCGCCCATCTTTGCAGCGGACGCCTCTACCTTGTCCATTGCTAGGCCGACTTCGCCAAGGTTCTTCTTCAGGTCGTCTAATGCGGTGTTGGCTTCCTTGATGGTTGCAAGGAAGGTGCCTGGGTCTAGGACAAGCCTAGCGCCGATCTCTTCGGATGCCACTTATGCCACCAGATAGGAAAAGCCGCCGCTCCTAAAAGCGACGGCTCCCTTAAAGAACTGAAGACCGTCGTAGAAAAGCTGGTCTACGCTGGAAAATTTCATACGATGGTCATCCCTTAGATTTATAGACCGAGTAGTGACCTCCCGGCAGCGATTTCCAGTTCTTGTTTAAACTCTTCTAAGTGCATTTCAAATGCCCTTGATGCTATTTTGCGATGGATGAGCAAATCAGTTTCGATATCTGCATCTAGCATCGCATCATAGTTGCCCCCTAGAAAGAGGATCCGCGCAGCTAAGTCGATGAACGGGTCATCCTCTAGGGCTTTTAAAAATCCTCTGCCGCCGTTTCGTTCTTCCTGGTGCTCCAGGCAGACAATTCGGTAGAGGCATCAATCAGATCGCCGTCCGTCAGGTAAAGAGCGCGAACAATGTTTGTCGCTTGTCCCCACTTCCACTCTTCAAGTCCAAGAGCTTCAGCAAGATCGCGGTCAAAGCGCGTCCAGTCAGCAGGATCGTCAGAAGGCCAGTCAGATGGAAGCCCATCATCGCCAAGTCCTAGGCTGTACTTCTTCTTCAGATCGCCGTCCAAAACAGCGAAGACTCCGAGACACGCACTGATAAGCACGTCGGCATGGAACAAAAGAGAAGCATCGTTTTGCTGATCTTCTGCACCAGCCGCACGGCGTCTCATGGACTTCTCTACTTGACCGGCCTCAATAGGACGGTAGCGCACATAGATCTCAGGGTCGGACCAGCGTGGCACCTTTAGGTCAAGGTGCAGCGTGCTAAGAATCTCTTGGCGCTGTGCTGCAAGAGCAAGACGCGGAGTGATCCTCGCTGGCTTGTTGTCTGGGGCGGTAGGGGCAACCTCTGGAGCAACTGCTTCCTCTGGGGCTTCTACGGTACCCGATCCATGAAAAGGCTCAGGTGCTACGCCATCGTGTACTACTTTGATGTCAGGCATTTAGTGTTGTTCCTCCAACGGTGTTGCGGTTTAATTTACCGTTTCAATAGCAAACATTAGGTCATACATACGAGGGGCAGAGCTTGTGGAGTCGGTGTTACCCGGCTTCACGGCAGCCAGACGACCACGGTATGTCGTGGGGTTGCCCAGGGCATTCCCTGTGGCATCTAACGGCTGAAGCGTGATGGTTCCGTAGACCAGACCGGCTTGTGGCTGGAGAGCGGCTACAAGCGCAGCATCTCTCTCAGTCACGAACACGCGGCTGACCGTCACATCTCCAATGATGGAAAGCGATGGATAGGTGATTTCTGGACCCATGCCACCCGGACGATACTTAGTGATCGTAGCGGTTACATCACCACCACTCCACTTGTCATATGTCCCCAGGTTGCCATAGCCATCAATAGAGATGCTAGGTAGGAACTGCTGCTCAGTAGCGTTCCCAATGGAAGAAGAACTTGGATTAGCCATGTATTATCTCTTTCTTAGACTACTGAGTTTGGCCGGGGAAGGCGTTGGTCAACAGGTACTTCGTTACGTTGACAGTTACGAACTCACCGAACGCGCTCATGTGCAAGAGACATTCTGCGTTAAGCTGTCCCGCCTGAATCGTGTTCGGCGTGTTAACCTGTGGTCCGGTGTTGATCTGGAACGCCTGAGCCGGTGTGGTGCCGTACAGGCTGCCGTTAGTCCAGTATGACTGGCACTTACCAGCTAGGGCGCCATTGAAGGCCGAGAACAAGTGACCCTGACCGTCGATCTCTTCGAAGATAAACTCTTCACCAATGATCTGGAAGTCGTTCACAACCTGCATACGGAAGCGAACATTGTTCAGGTAGACCCAGTTCGGATCAGTAGAGGTAGAGCGGTAACCATATAGCGTGACAGTATTTTGGATCGGACGGATAACGTTAATCCCCGCACCATTCAGGTTGGCAAGATCGCTCGCAACGTACTGGTGCGTCACGCCTACGGCGTAGGTGCTCTGTCCATTAGGACCGGCAGCAGGAGAGTTGGCGTCATTCGTCTGGTCATTGCGTGCCATCAGGGCAGCGGCTAGCGCTGAAGGTGGCACGGTACGCAGAGGAATGGGCGAGTTAGCGGCTGGGTTGGTTGGGAAGATGCCAGGGATCTGCACCCAAGGAGCGAAGAACGCACCGTAAGATGGATTCTGAGCACTACCCTGGAAGGTAGAAGACTGACTTAGGAGCGGTCCAGCAGAACTATTGTCGGCTACATCCAGGAGGGGCACGCGGTTGAATGCAATAGCGTGTGCGTTAAGATTGGTGTAGCCAGGCGCCGTGGTGTGACCAGGAGCAGACACCTGTCCTGGGCCAAAGCTGGCGGTGAAAGCTGATAGGGCATTCGTCCACTGAGTCTCGCTCACGCCAGCGAAGTCATCAACTCCACCGCTCAGCGGGAAGGTTCCGGTAGCTGGGTTGTTGTTTGGTGGTGCAGTAGCCGAACCATTGTTGGTGATAGTTACGAGAACCTGCCAAGGAGCCAGAGAAGACGCCCATGTGATCGCGTCCTGAGGAACGAATAGGTTGGGCGACTTTGCTACAGTGGTTCCATTGTTCACAATGGCGATTGTGTAGCTACCACTCACGGTGCCTGCTGCAACCACAACCTGCACACCAATCGGTCCGCTGGAAGGGTTGCTGTAGTTGGCCCAGGTTCCTGCTCCGTTAGCGGTGATCGTCAGGGTAGCCGCTGGAGAGGGAGATCCCGTGTCGCTCAGAGTCACGGTAGCCGGTACAGCAGATGGCCCGACGATACGGGAAACGTATGCAAGAACGCCACCGTCATGGAAAAACTCGTCTAGCGAGTCATAGATCGTGGATGCCTGAGATGTACGAGCACCCAGGAAGTTAGCGTAGTCAGTCATGGATGTAACAGGGACAGCTAGGCCGGTTGGACCCTGTGCTGGCTGACCTGTCACAAACCATGTACCGGTAGGAGCGTTCCCGTTCGGAGATGGTGGTGCGGCTATAACGTTAACGTATACGCCGGGTGCCTCACTGTTTACGATGGTCATGTGGTTTCCTGATTCTCGTCACGGGCGTTAGCCCTCGGCTTGCGGATTGTAGGTTGTTCTGGTTCTTCAATTTTGTCGGGCACAACACGAAGGAAGCCAAGAGTAATCTGGCTGTCTACTTCTGGAGTGTGCTCAACTTTGGCAATCTCTCCTGGCACTAGATGGCGTCCGTCGTCCACCGGAATGGGATAAGGAGCTTGTGCAACTACTGTGATTTTGCTCATTGAGTGGGGCTTCCGTTCGGATTGGTTAGCGCCTGCTGCTCAACCGAAACGTCGGTCTGGAGCACTTCTGGGAAAGGCGGCAACGGAAGCAATGATGGCTCGGTCGGCGTTCCCTCCGCAGCGAACTGAGGCGCTGGTGGACCGGCAAATGGATCAACGGTTGTGGAAACCGTGACTTCGAAACCTACGGTAGCCATACCGACATATCTATCGCCGGTATCCTTGCCTTTGAAGTATTGCTCGCCGGTCCACATGGTGGTCTGGGAGAACCCTTCTAGGTCGCGGTGTTGAATGATTGCTGCACGAGCGACGGCTGCGTAAGCGTAGGTTAACGCTAACGTCTCTTGCCAGTCTGATCCCGCATAGACGTTTATGTGGATCTCCATCTTCCAACAGGACTGGTAGCCGCCATTGGTGAACAATGCGGGCTTGCCTGTTGTTCCTGGTACGATCACGTCTATCTGAACATCTTCGTCTGTACTCCAGACGCGATCCTCAAATGGGTGGAAAGAATCTTCGACTATCCTGAGAACGTTGCCGCCAAGCTGGCGATTCACGTCTTTGATGTAGACCGGCAGCCACTTTCTTAGGGTGCGGAGCGTTGCGATTTGTACGGAGTGTCCACCAAGGATAGGACCGTAGGGATCACCAACGTAGCTCAGCCCCCAATCCTGCCACCAAGGTGTAGTTGGGTCTGGGAATCCAGGCATTATAACTTACCGGCAATTCCGTGGACTAAGTAGTTCTGAAGAATCTCGAACCAAGTGGCAACCATGTAGAAGCCATTCGAAGACGAAATCCCTGGAACGATCTTTCTGATAGGGGAGAAACCCTCGGCACCTTCCTGGTGGAAGGCTGCATACGAAACACTTGTGCCAATGTCCAAGGAGAGTGGAGTCGCACGGTAAACAGAGTGGGCAGAGTGCGAAGTCAGGCTTTGCTTCAGACCTTCGCTGCCTATGTCCCCACGAACCATCATCTCGTCAGACAAGCCTTGCTTGCGAATGATCGTAGAATCAGCAAGAGGCGCCCAACTCGGACCCTCTTCGGCAAAGACTTGCTTCTCGGCTTGATAGAAAACTTCAGCCATCGCTGGCATGGCGGGCATAAAGTCTAATGCCCTAGCCTCTATTTCCTTTAGGTGTAGTTGAAAGGCGTCCGTGCCAGGAAGTATTTCAACACCCACTAGTACCTCATCCAAGGAGCCAAGGCACGGTCGATGGTGTCGCTAACTTCGTTCAGGTTTACACCGTCACGCATAACGATAGTACCGTCGATGGCAAATAGCTTAGCGGCTTGCATCAGGCAGGCGCGCTGTAGGTCAGGTGGAATACCCACCGTGTAGCCACCGCTGTAGACAACCTTAATGCGCGTGCCCTCAGGAGAGAACGTGCCAAGTCGCAACCAGCAGTGACCTGAGTTAATCTCAGGACCGACAATCCCTCCACCAACAAAGTCGATGGGCTGAGAGTTGCCGTAGGTTAGGAATATCTCCATAGACTGGATATCGTATGTCCATAGCTCAGAGTAGAGTGGAGCATAGTGATCCAAGAAGAAGTGACGTACCAGGTCGTCGGCACCTATAGCATTGGCGAACGAGATGCCCAGCGAGCCATAGATGCTCAATGGCATACTAGTGTTGGCGTCACCGTATTCGTTCGGATCAATGCCGTTCAGCATATCCTCGTATACTATGTTGTTAAATGGTACCAGGCGGCGTGAAGTCATAGACTCCAGATCCGCCGTAGCTTCAATCAGCGTTTCTTCGATAACAATCGGATCGCGCTGCTTGGCTATCTCTGGATAACGTCGCATAAATCGACCAACGGTAGTGAGCGCACCAGGAATCTGATAGTCTAGATCCTGAGTAATCTCTGGTTCAGTCACCGCTCAGCCTCTCTATCGCTATCCTGCCTTGTTCTCTACCAACCCCAGCGCTGCCACCAACGATGGCTTGTCTTCTTCTGGGGATGCAGCGGCCTTCTTGGGGCGACCCGGTGCCTTCTTTGCCGGTGCTTCAGCCTTTTGTGCAAAAGCCGGTGGTGCAGATGGAACCGGAAGTGCCTTGTATGCTTCAACTACAGCATAGCCGCCACCTGGAATACGCAACAGTTGCACTGCTACTTCCTGGGGAACAGCCACAACCGAATCCGTGTGTTCCCAGTGATACTCGTCAATGCCATTTGGGGCACCAGCGCTTGTTAACTGTACTTTGTCGCTCATTTATTGTTCCTCCAATAAATTCCAGGACAGGGGTAGAGGGTCGGAGGAACGGCTACGCTCTACCCCTGTCCCAGAAAGTGTCGTCAGCCTTAGCTGGACAGGCTTACGGTGGTGTTAGCCAGCTTGCCCATGTACTTAGGAGCACGCACGGCAAGCGTGGTGTCCGTTACCGTTGCGAATGGCAACGAGTCAGGCGAAGCAGTGGTTGGGTACACGTCAACTGGCGTGAACTCACGAACGTAAGGACGCATGATGTAGTCCGAGTTGCGTGCGATCAGGTATACCTTCTGACCCGAGTTGGTGTTTAGAGGGAACTCATTGGAGTTCTCACCAATCGCAGCGTAGGTAGCCGGGTTAGAGGCATTCTGCACGCTTCCAACGCTGTACTGAGGAATCAGCGTTACACCGTTGTCGATGATCTGGTTTGCCTGAACGATGTCAGAAGGCTGAGCCTGACCCTGAGTTGGGCTAACGTTAGCATCAACGTATCCAAGCAGAGACTCCGCACCGGACGACGTGCCACGGTAAACCTTGTAGGACAGAGGCACACCATTTTCGAAGCCGGTAGGAGGCGTGAAGGACAGCGTGATGACACCGTTGCCAGTAACGGAGGCGTTAACCTCTAGCTGCTGCACCTGAGACTCACCGTTCACGTCCACAATGAACGAAACGTAGTAGTAGTAGGTGCCGTTCGCCAGCGCACCACCGGAGCTAACTCCAGCAGCCGTGATGGCGCTCATAGCAGAACCGCGTGGAGACAAGAAGTTCGTCTTCACAAGTGGAACGTTACGGTAGGAAGGAACGATCAGACCAGTTGCAACCTCAACCTCGTCAACGAAGCGTTGCTGGTTGGTGAACAACTGAGCCAGACGGCTAACAGCGGTTGGCGAAAGGACGAACATCCACTCGCTGTTGCAAACATCCTCGGAAACGTTGTTCTCAACCAGGTCAATCAGTTGGTCAAGAGCACCCAGGTCGAATGCGCCACCCTGGAAGTTGATGGCGTTCTGCGTCGAACCGGAGTAAACGTTAGCGATGGTGTCAAGGCCGTCGAACTGAGGGTATGGGCCACCAGCGGTAGCGGTAGCGTTGCCCCAGCAGATAGCGTTCTCAACCGACCAGTACAGACGCTTTGCGGCGCCCATGATTTCCTTGGCGCGCAAGTTGCCGATCAGGTCTGCGGTCACAGCCTGAGCGTAACCAGTCACTGCACCCACAACCTGCAAGAGCTTGATTGGGTATAGGTTCTGGTTGTACGTCGAAGTGGTCACAGCGCGTGCGCCACCGTCAGTTACGAAACCACCGGAAGGCTGCTGCGTGCGGTTGTTGAAGTAGTACACCGTGGAGTTCCAAGGTGTAGTAGGCAGTGTACGCACAAGTGGAGCGTAACGGCGCTGGTACTCCAGCAAGTTAGGGTCAATACGCTTCTGGATAAGCGCTTGTGCGCCTACCGCTGTAAGCGCCTCTTCAAGAGGGGTAGCCATTAGGGAGTGATCCTTTCAAGAATCGGAGGAATGTATGGAAAGTGTTACTTAGAAGCCGCGAGCGTGTGCATCAGCACGGTTCATCAGACGTGACCAACCTGGGTGAGCCGCAAGCGCCTCATATGTGTTGGCTAGGTAATCCTCTTCGCTCATCTCAGATAGCTCCTGAGCGGAAGGGATCTTGCCTGCCTCGGCCACTGGAGTTGAGAACTGACCAGCGCGTGCGCCAGCCTGTAGACCGGAAGGACCAGGAACAAGGCCAGCGGCACGAACGGCCTCCAGTGCCTCGTTGTCTGCCCTTGTCTTCTCTTCCTCACGGATAGACGCAACAAGCGCCTTTAGGGCTGCCTCTTCTGCGCTTTCCTGTGGCTCAGTCTCAGTAACGGGAGCAGGCGTAGCAGCCTTTACCGCTGCTTCAACAGCACCAGTTACAAGAGCCGTCAGTTGGTCAGCAGTCATTGTGATAGCTGGCGCTGCGGCTGGCGTCTCTGAGGTTGAAGCCGACTCTTCTGTCGTCTCTGCCTCTGTAGTTGTAGTTTCGTCAGCCACGATGGCTTCCTCACTCTCTGTATTAGTGGTTTCTTCTTCGGACTCTTCCTCTGAAGACTCATCATTTGCTAAGGATGCTCCACACTGAGGGCAGAACATAAAGTTTGGTGGAATGTCCGCTTCGGAGCACTCAGGGCACACCTGGGAACCTTCCATATTGTTGTCATCTGGGACTGGTGCTGCTTCTCCTGATGGCGCCGTCAGGTCAATGTCGTCGTCGTTATCAGGATCTAGAGCGTTGATACCAGAGATTGCTGCAAAAGCGATGCGACGTGCAAGGTTCTGGATCTCATCCGCATCAGCGGAACCACTTGCGCTAATGTTTCCATCGGCATTGTAGATGCACATCGAAGCGTAAGCCTCATAGACTTCCATTGCTTCTTGAAGAGGAAGCATTGTAACGTCTTCACTGATGTCTATCTTGAACTTGCCAGCGGCAGACTTGATCTTGCTCTTAACGCGAGCAAGCTGCTGAGCGGTATACGCTCCAGCGTTCTTAGCCTTACTGATGTAAGCCCATGCAGCGCGGACGTGAGCAGCGGTATCCATCGGATAGCGCTTCTTCTTGTCCTTCTGATAGCCGGGGTCGGCGTAAGTCACATTACCGTATGGCTTGCTGCCGTCGCCTGGGGCATCCCCCGCTTCGGAAAGCAGATCGGCTGCGTTACGCAGAGCGTCAGCTACTTCAGAAAGGTTGCGATTTTTGTGGTCATCCTCTTCGGTCGCCTCATCAAAGAAAGCCTCGCCGTCTGCGGACTCGAAGATGAAACCATCGTATACAGGAAGACCAACGGATTCGTAGAGCTTGGCGTCAGTGATCTGAGCACCTTCAACTCCAGGGCGACCGGTCCAGTCAATGCCGAACACATCAAGATCAGACGCCGTAGTAGCATCCTTGCCGTCTTCTGCTTCGACTGTCTTAGGTTCAGCCATCCACGCGCCGCGGATCGAAAGACCCTTCACGAATGGGTTGCTTGGATCAACCAAGGTTGCCATATCGCGACCAGCAGTAGTGTCTGCAATGTCTGCCTCGAAGGTAGCGGAACCATCCGCTTCTTGCGCCACCTTAGTAATCTTGCCGATGGTCATCAAGGCGTTGTCGGTATCTGCCGTGCTGTGAGAGGGGAACATCGTCAACGGTAATCCGTCGTTCCCGGTCAAGCGCTTCTGCATACGGGAAACGGCGTTACCGATATTCTCCACTGTATACATTCTGCGATTCTTGCTTACTGTGGGAACAAGGAAGGTTCCCTTAATGGTCGCTACGCGAGCCTTGCCCATCTAAACAACTCCTAACTAATTGCGCCTGCTGCTCCGTACCAACAGCGGCATCCCACATGCTGTGGGATAGAAGGAGCGGCGTCTATGGTGTACGGACTTCCAGCTTCAGCATCTTCGCAATCCTGGCAAACCCGGCCATCACCTACTGTGATAAAGTCCACTCGTTCGCCAGCATCGGCTATCTGTTGTAGTTGGGCGGCGGCGTAGATGCTGTGCGTAGCCATCTCGGCATATAGGGACGCCCCGAGTCCAGCCGCTACTACAGCGCTTACAGAGCCTTGAATGTTGTCGCTCGTCTGGCCGTCGTATTTTTGGCCTGGAATCTGGCGAGCGAGATCGCCCGCTATTCCTGAAAGCACTAAGGTAGCCGTAGCATCCACTCCGTTTGTGTGGACACCAGACTTGACAACCGCTGTGTGCTCTTTCTTGTACTGATCGTCTAGGTCTGGGACAGCGACCCCAGCCTTCTTGTTAATGACCGCTCCAGCGGCTACAGTGCCCTCTGCTGCTGCTGTGGCAGCATGAGAAGAGAGAATCCCTCTAAGTTGTCTGCTGAGCGTCGGTTCGTGACTGAGGGTGGCCGTCAGGGACGCTAAGGCTGAACCCTTCTTGTCCTTCTCTGAGTCATCCCGTAGAATCTTCTCTAGCACGGCAGCGTTGACAACCGTAGAGAACTTCTTACACCAAGCTATGATAGCTAAGAATAAAGAATGCTCAATGTGATCTTTACGCATGTAGAGCTTGTCTACAAGGCCATGCATCCCGCCGCGGGCTTCTACAAACCCAGGTGGAACGGGATAACCAAGCAAAAAATCATGCTCTCGCTTGGCTCTCGGAGATGGGAAAGCAAACCATTCCGAGTAGCCATGAGCGAATGCTTCTGTTACTTCGGGCCGATACTGCGGCGTCTTGTGCGCCAATGCTTCAGATGCGAACGGCGCGGCTTGCGCTGGCGTAGACGCTTCTTGAAGTGGTGGACTCTGCTTGCTTCCCACTTGCCCCTCTGGTCGTAGATCGTAGAAGAGATGCGCTTCTGGAACTTCTTGTTGATTCCAGTAGGCTTACGGTGGGCGAAGGAAACAGTTAAAGTGTCGGTAACGTGACGCCCACCGATAGGAGCGCGTCCCAAAACACCGCCGTAGCGGGACATACCAGCAGAACTAACGTGACGCCTAGCGGCAGCGGATGCAACCGACTTGGTGCTGCGTACTCGCGTTCTGGACAGCGTTAGATTCTTAGCTGAAGCGGCTACCTGAGCCGGTGTCCGAGGCTTCGTTCGAAGTGCAGCACGGGCTTTCGCTAAGTTGGCTAGATCGGCTGCACGCTGCTTAGATGTAAGCGGCTTCGCCACCTAGCCCACTTCCTTTTGGATGAGAGCAGCGGCAGCAGCGGCAGTCAAAGGAACACCCAAGGTGCCAACTGGTCCCTCAACTGGACCACCGTTAATGCCGTAAACGGGATCACCGACTACGGGGTATAGGTAACCAGTCTCTTCTTGGGCCTGTGTTGGCATTTAATTCCCTAGCAGTTCCTCAATTGCTAACTCTTTGCGGGCCTCTCTCCAGGCTTCCCAGTCATCCCGATAGGCCAAGTGGTCAAACGGAATGTGCTCAGTAGGCTTTGGACTCTCTGGTGGATCGCCAGGCTGGGGTGCGGTCTTCGCTCCACCAACACCAGCAGCATCAGACTGTGCGCTTTGCGCCATAATGGCGGCTAGGTTAGCAGCGGACAGGTCAGACATATCACGCCATGCAACAAGATTCTGACGGTCAACCAGCACGGCAACATCTCCACCTTCGGTTGGTGGCTCGCCAATGTCGGTACGGTAGCGGTTCAATAGCCAGCTACCATTACGCAGACGCATATCGCGAATCTGCTCAATAGTCAGGTCGTCACGCCAGTCAACTTCACCAAACTTCAGGTGCCAGTCGTTCACGTTGTAGCACTGGTACAGAAGGCGGAAGCTGAACTTTTCAAGCACCAACTCAGCAATTGGTCCACAAGTGTTTACTCGGAACGAACGGTCCTGAGAAGTACCCTGACCACCACCGATGTTTGCAGATTCGATAACCCCCACTTTTGATGGTGGTACGCCAAGTCCAGAAATGATCTCATCACGGCAAGTGATAAGAATCATCTTCCAGTCGCTAAGCTTGTTGGTTCCAAGTTCCTGAACGCCGGTCTGTCCCTTTGTCTCAAAGAGGTTGCCGATGTTTTTCGCACCAAGATTCTTAAACTGGTACTGCTGCTGCAAGCGTTCCTGAACGGAGATAGGCAGAGCGATAGGCCAGTCAACGTGCAACCTAGATGGGTCGCCACGCTTCATTGTCTCTTGGATCAATCCAGCGGTGAAAAGATAGTTCGTGATTGGAACGTAGTTCTTCTGGATTGGCGAAACACCGTACAGCCCAGACCCAGGCGCGTCCATCTTAACGTGGATGACCTGGTGCGGCAGGAAATCTTGCTCCCTACCTGTACCCATAGTCTGGTGGTATCCTAACACTGTGCCATGCTCGTCAGCCAGCACATCCATTGTGCTCGGATCCAGTGGGTACAATGCTATCGGCTTCTTGTTAAGATACACGATTTCAGTGAACGAATCACCGAATACCAGAAGATCAGTCACCACACCACGCATAAGCTGGCGGGTGTCTTCCTCATCATTGATGTATTCAAGAAGCTGCTGGACAGCCTGTACGGCGGGTGGAGGGGTAGGGATGGTATCCCCCTCCAGCGACATATTGTTTGGAACAACCTGCACGCCACCAGCCGTAATAGTACGGGCGATAACGTCAATGCAATCTGATACATAAGTGCAGGCTAGGTAAGACTGGAATAACTGCGTCATCCAGGACGCACGCGTCAAGGCGCCAGCCGTAGTTGACTGGCCTGGATTCGATTCTGTTGAACCACCGATTGGAATCCCTGGAACCCAACCACGGCGACCCGTTGGGGCCACAGCAGCGCCAGAGGGCGTCGAAATAGTAGCCTCAGAGATTTCGCGGCTTAGCTTAATCAGGGCCATTCGTGCTCCGTCAGAGGTTCATTCGCAAGTCGCCAACCACGAAGGGGCCTATTTGCCTAGCGCTTTCTGGCATGTAGGCTGCGCCTTCTTCTTCGTGGAGTTGGCGCACGTCCGCTGACGTAGCCTCCCTTGCGTCATTGTCGTAAATAACAGGTCCACCGCTGGTTCCAGCGGTCATGCAGAGGTAACGCCAGGCGTCTGGGATGTGGTCCTCTACGTTCTTAGTCTCGGCGTCGTCTGGGTTGAGCGGATGGCGCGGTAGCTCTGGAACTGTTTCCACAAAGCTAGGACACTCATCACCGAAGACGTGCATCATTGGGCACTCTTCCCAGCCCATCTCGGTGTGATATTCGCAAGCTGGTCCATCATTTAAGAAGTGGTGGCACCGCGCCCAACCGTTAGGACGGTTGTTGTCAGCTTGCATGATGCCACAACCCTCTAAGCCATACACATCAGCAATACTCATTGGCGTGCCACGATTGCCCCACATGGAAGGGTCGGCAACTCGTATCACTTCGTACTCGCCAGCAGCTTCTTCGGCTTCGAGAATATTCATGGCTTGTGAACGCGCATCTACACCGCGAGCATACTGCTCACGGTAAACCCACATTCTGCCATCGTTATCTACAGCCGCCCAGACGGCGGCATATGGAGCGTGAACACCGTAGTCAATACCACAGTAACGTTGCCACTCCATCGGGAGATCCCAATGTCTGTCGATAACGTGCTTGAAATGACTCCACTGTTCGAAGAACTGACCAACCTGGGCGTCCCAGTCGCCGTCACGCATAGCAGCACGACGAGCAGGATCATCAATCGCGTCAAGCTGTTGCTTGTACTGTTCTTGATTGATGTACGGGTTGTCTGTGTAGAGCGCAGGGATAAACGCCACTCGGCGTCCAACGGCGTCGATAGCGAGATGCTGACCGCGCTCTGTTGGCTTGATGAAACGTTCTTTGAGATAACTGTTGCCGCTTACCCAGACTGATCCGTTTTGTCTAACGATAAACGTCTCGGTATCATCTATGCCAAGACAGTAGACCTTACCAGTATAATGGTTTCTTCTAATGTTAGAAGAACGCTGGGTCATTGTCTTTACGTCGTAAAGATGATTCCCAGTAAGGAGTTCACTCCCCCCAGACAATACCTTCTTAATGTTTACAGTAAAACTAGGACCAACTCTATCTGGCCTCTGAAACTCAGTTACTAACACTAGATAGCCGAGTTTGACGGCTATCTCTGCAACATCGTCGGCTAATTGTCTAGAGATCGTATAGTATGCACCACCAGTTCTAGACTGCCAGTGCCCATCACCAGCCATGAGCGCGTTCAGGAGAATCTGAAGATCTTCTCGACTCCCAGCCTTTACCCAGTCAGGAATAAATTTCTCATAGGAATAACCAAACTGCGAGAAATACCACCACCAATCAGCAGCGTAAATCCTTACTGACTTTTCACCCCAAGTCCCTTGAAGCCCACACCTATCTAGAAGCTTCTGTATCGCGTCTCTGCCGTCTGGTTTCGATTGAGCTATGTCGAAAGCCTTTGGACCAGAGCGTACTACCGAACCTTCTGATAGGTACCAGCCCAAGAGTTCTGCAAATAGATCACCAGAAAGCGTTGCTGGTTGTTCCAACTTGCGCTTTCTTGTCTCTATTGGATCTGGAGTGAACGATGGCAACGGCTTGCCTTGCCACTCTACAGAACGCAAGATGGTAGCCTGACCGGGGAGTTCTTCAAAAGGGACCAACGAGAATTTTGTCTTTTGATTGGTCTTTGTGCCGCCAACCTTCGCCACTCTATGATTTGGAGTCATCGCCATAGAAAGCCCGCGAGCGTTGACTTCAATTATGTCATCATCCCAGTCGTATTCGAACGTCCTAGATACGGTGGTTTCGACCATCACGCCATCAGGTCGCACGGTGTATACTGGATCACCTGTAGTAATGTCTTCAATTCGACGCCAACCATTGGGGGTTAGAACGTCACCATATGGTAGACAGTGCCCGGTGCCTCCGGGATTTGTAGCAAGCCGTAGTCCCATCACCGGAATGGCTGGGCTTCCAGATCGCAGGTTCTCTTCGGAGTGCTTTATGATGATAGGGAGCGTTCTAGAAGCCTCATCAATCTCGATGAGTTGGTATTCACCACCAAGGATGCGGGAGATGTCGATCTCTGTCTCGGCGTAGGAGAAGTTTATCTCAGAGCCGTTGGCAAACCTAAGCTTCTTGTCTGTCTGGTTCCACTTGCCACCCAGCGGGGCAGCGTACTGACGCTTCTTTAGCTCAGCTAGGAAAGACTCTTCTAGCTCTGGGTAAGTGCGTCGGAGGCAGAGGATCTTCATGCCGGGAAAGTTTACAGCACAATGGATCGCCTCCATCGTCATGGCGCAACTCTTGCCACCGGCTCGGGCGCCACCGTAAAGGATAGCGTGAACCTTCTGTTGAGAAAGATCGTGAAAGATTTTCTGCTTAGGTGTGGGGTTGTATCCTAAGGGAGTGAAGGCATCTATAACGCTAGGGTTGATCGTCTCAGTAAGGACATTGCTGAAATGATCGGGGGCGCGCTTCTTTTTAGCTGTAGCCAAGGCTTTCTCTTATCATCTGACACGCCACCTGGTATAGCTCTTGCTTGCCGACGACGCGCTCGTTTGCCGTATCGCGATGTGGCGTGCAGAGGTAGACGGCCAACTCAATGCGCCGAAAGCGATCTGGATAAATAGCGTATTCTGCCGGATGCTTGCAGTCTTCAAGGCTGCACTCCGGGTCGTTACTTAAAGATGCGCCCAAGAGTCCAAGAATAAATCGACCAGGCCACAGCTAAGGCCGCGGCAACCTTAATGGACTGCTCTACAGCCGTCCATACTCTAGCAACAGCGTTTACTCTATCAATGTGGCCCTGTGTGAGCGCCAGATCATTGTCAGCAGTAGCACGCTGATAGTGCATCATCTTTTCGAAGTTGTCATCACCCATCTGCTTACGCAGGGCGATTTCGGCATCTCCAACCACAGACGTAACATCAGAGTCGTCAAACATATCTTCGAATTTGAACTCTTCTGGATCAGGCAAAGTGTTCCTCCACTTGCATGTGCTAGAAATCTAGCGTTATATCGTTACCACTCATAAGAAGTTCTAGCTGTGTATAGTATGCTTCTTGCACAACGTCATCTGGCAATTGAGCCAATACATTCATTTGGTGGCGGTTAAAGCCAACAAGACGTAGATCCTTTTCGGATGGCCGAACGTTGTCGTTAGACATAAAAGTCCATTAAAGTGATATCTAAAAGTAAGTTTACACCATCTGTCAAGTCGAGATCCAAATAAGCTGCTGACCTGGCGAAACTCGAGATTTGCCTGGTAACTTTAAGCGTCATAAGAGTGTTACCACCTACTTTGCTTTGTGGGGTCCGCGGATGGCCTTATTGCCATCACTAGGGGGTGGACATTCAGAAACCAGCAGTAGGTTCTCTTGATTTCGCTGCTTTGTTTTAAAGAAAACCCATGCCTGAAAGTCAGGCTTTCCGTGCTTCCACCAATCGTGATAATCGCTATCACACATTCCTCTCTTGGTGGCGGGAAGCAACTGACAAACAAGGCATGGAACTGTTGTCGGACGTTCTTTTTCTTCTTCTAGCTGGATGTTTATATACTTTAAAGCGTCCACCGCGTCAGCTAAATCGGCTTCAGCGTTCCAAATCCAGTCTTGGATCTTCTTCGCTTGTGCCTTTACCGGGTCTACAGTTCGGCGCTGATTGAGCGCCATAGACTCAGTAGGCCGAGAGATGCCGTCCTCCGTGGACCCACCGCGCCCACCACCTTCTCCAAGGGATTTGCCGGGACCAAATCCATCCGGAGTGGACCCGATAGACGCTCGCCTGAGTAGCTCGGTGATTTGCGGCTCATCAATCAGTCCTATGTACTTTGCTATATTGTCTAGCTGCTTGACGATACCAGTGACTCTATTCTGAACGCCCTTGCTAATCTTGTGCGGCATATACCATCCCCGTGAACATATGTTCCACTTATGTGCTCTATGGCAGTATAGCAGGGAAATACTGATTTGTCAAGTAAGTTTATGGGATTTGTAGAAAAAGGGTTGACAAGCTGGACGTTTTATGCTAAGGTGAATCTCAGGCTGCGTTAACATGATCGTAATAAAAATATTGCCTCTACCTATTGACAAATAGGGGTTGCATGTGCTATACTTGTTTTGTCGGCAACCGGATTGTAAAAGGAAAGAAATCTTTCCGGGGGCTTGACATTCAGCGGCAACTATGTTATAGTAGCGTTCCTTGGGGAATTCGTATAGTGGTAGTACAACGGCTTCCAAACCCGTTAGCGAGTTTTCGATTAGCTCATTCCCCGCTCAGAGAGGGTTTTTAACCTTCTGTTCAGCTTCGGCTGACCTATATGCACATTGACAGAGAAAACCGCCTGGCAGCCCCAGAGGCAGGAATCATAGATAAATACCATGAATAAGTGGGAGCGGCATCTGCCTCGTTAAGAGGGCCAGGCAACCACCCACTCATCCGTCGTAGGCCCCAATGGTGGTGGCACCAGACTGTAAATCTGGCGTTCTAGTAACACGGTAGGTTCGATCCCTACACGACGGACTTGACAACCAGAGCGAAATGTGTTAAGGTTGTAATTGATTTGGGTAGCGACGGCAACCCATAGGGTGTGGTAGAAGAATCCTTATAGCTCAGGCTGGGGGATAATACACGCTTAGGTCGGAGGAAAACTACGCTTGACTGGTGGGCTAGCGCCTGAGGGATAGGGTAGTAAAACCCCTTGCAAGGGTTGAAAATCGACAAGCAGAACTAGGTAGTTCGTAGGTAACCAATCATAGGCAACTCTGAGTCCTACGTTGCGGGTAGCCAATCCCGCCACCCACCTAAATCTAGCCAGTATTGCGAGTTCGAATCTCGCTCCCTACCCATGTGGGCTGGGATAGTGTAACGGCAACACGCTGGCGCTTTTAATGGGCTAAGATGCACAGACGGTCCTTACGGCTAAGTCCGGAGTCTGTGCAACATGGGGGTATCGTATAATGGCGATTACACTAGTCTTGCACACTTGAAATCTGGTTTCGACTACCAGTACCTCCACCAACTAAGGCTTGCGAAGACCCTGCTGATACCGCTAGGAGTCCTGGGCATGACGGTAAACTGCCCACATGCTCCTGTGGCGAAACTCGGAAAACGCGCTAGACTTAGAATCTAGTTCCTCGGATTGCAGGTTCAAATCCTGTCAGGAGTACCAACCCTCATTACGTTAACAGGAAACAGCGACTCTCTTAAAGTCGAATCCTCGGGGCAGCACCGAGATGAGGGACCACCGGGTACGAGGAAGACAGCAATCCGCGTGATTTGGGATCACGAAATACTGGGGGCAGCACCCAGGTATCCGACGTAACGAAGTGGACACCCGGAGGCTACTGCTAGCGGTTACCCAAAGGCGCATGTGCTTCGTTTTTCATGGGGCTAAACAAGATTCGATTTCGATGACTGACCCTATATTGACAATCCGTGATGCGAGGTCACGTTAATAAGCGCACATGAAACAACCGACAACACTACGTTCGGTATCGCTGACGAAGCCGCTTTCTATCTGTCTCAGGTAGGATCTAAGGTTCTCGTATCCGCTTAAAAGCGGCAGCCGGGGCTAGGGACGCCTTGCAATCCAAGATCCCTAAAGTCCGGTTTCTGACTTCCGACAATAAAAGTCAGTGGTGGAACAGTGGCGGCAACGTCACCCCTGCAACATGACAAACCGGAAAGACGGAAATGATTGTGACAATGTAGTAGAGGCCCGAAAGACGCGGGGGCAGTACCCGCTAGCTCCACTCAGCATGTTGAGATGCTCAAAATCACGGGCGGCGGGTGCTCAACCACCCAATGCCCACCCTTTCCTGGGTTGAGACAGGAGCAGAAAATGGTTATCAGGAAATACGATCATAGCGAAACGGCCATCCGTAGAGTAGTATCATCATGTTATTCATACGCTGATGTTTTGCGTGCGCTGGGTATTCCGTCTAACGGAGTCAACAACACCCGCATTACTCAAAAAATCGCACAATACGAAATAGATGTTTCTCATTTCTGGGTTAAAGCAAAACCAAAACAGCCTTACAGATCCAGGCGTTCAACTGCCGAACGATTGGTATCAGAAGAAGGAGCGCCCCGCATAGGCTCCGATATCCTAACTCGGGATCTACTGAGCATAGGTCGGACCTATGAATGTGCGACCAAGGGTTGTCCGATAAGATCGCATTGGCTAGGTGAGTCAATCGTTCTGCACATAGATCATATTGATGGAAACTCTTGGAATAACAAACCTGAGAATCTACGATTTTTGTGCCCTAACTGTCATTCTCAAACGCCGACTTTTGCTGGTCGTAATAAAGGCAAAATCATACGCGGGTAGACAAACTGGTAAAGTCGCCAGCCTCTATCTCACTTTCCGGAGTAGTGTAATCGGTAGCACGCGAGCTTCTGGCGCTCGTAGTCTGGGTTCGAAGCCTGGCACCGGAACTTAGCAACAAATCATGGCCTATTAGTGTAGCGGTAGTCACGCAAGCTTGTCACGCTTGAAGAGGGAGTCCGACTCTCCCATAGGTCGCCATGTTCCCTTAGTGTATTGGATCGCACAAGGATCTACGAAATCCTTAGGGTCGGATCATCCCCGGCAGGGAACGCCATGCTGTGAGAAGTGGATTATCAGTAGAGAGTCCGAATCTCTGCCTCCTGGGTCCGAATCCCAGTCACAGCGCCATCGGGTAGGTGCCGTCGCTGACGCCACAAGCGCAGCAGGCAGCGGCCCGTTGATTTTGTCGCCATCGCATAATGGTAGTGTTCTTCCTTGGTATGGAAGTAGTTTGGGTCCGATTCCCAATGGCGGCTCCAGTTTGGGTGGTAGGGACAGAGGTTAGCTAGGCCCGGTCATGGGGCGCTGGCGCCGTAAACGGAGGATGGGAAAGCCGTGTCCGCTAGGGGATACTCTAGATTGTCGGATTTTCGAGTCTGCATGACGACCCACGGTATTGACACCCCACCGGCCACCCAGTTTCTTCTCGCATTAGCTCAGTGGATAGAGCGTCGGTTTCCTAAACCGAGTCAGCGTAGGTTCGAATCCTATATGCGAGGCAAACCGAGTAGGACCGGTTCGATTCCGGCCCACCGCGGTCTAGACAATTGATCGGGACCGATCAGAAGCGGTGGACTTAGTGTAATGGTGGCACAACTCGGGGTTTATGGATAGTGAACTTACAAGGGGTAAGGCTTGCCTGCTAAGCAATGCGCCCGTTTTCGGCGGGTGGTGTTCAAGTCACCCGCTATCCTCCAGTTGCAACAAAGGAGCAATCATGCTCATTTTCTTAATCCTACTACTGATTCTCTTCGCCATCTTTGGCTTCATTACAACTCCGTTCGTTTGGATAGCCGCCATCGTCGTGCTAGCCATCATCGTATTCGGACATTCGCGGGGGAAACTGTAGGAAAGGACGCGTCATGCAAGTTGTTGCTCTATTCGTCTCCATCGCTGCTGTTGCTGTCTTTGGCTACAAGTGGCACAAGGAAAATGATATCGGATACGCCGGAATGATGTTGTTTGTGATTGCATTCATCTTGCAATTCTGGACCATATGGCATCCGGTACATTGGGTTTGGTAAACCTGCGGAAAGTCAACTGGTGAAGCGGCCAGGGTAGATTCGAAACCTACACGTTCCCTTAGGGGGATCCGGGGCGGGACCGGGGCTTTCCTCTCACGAAGGGGAACAGAAGTGGGGATCTCATGGAGATAGCCCTAATCATTATCAGCGCAGTTTTCACGGCGTTGATCGGTCCATACATCATCTACCGATTGAACAAGCAGGATCAAAAAGGAAGAGAGCGCGATAACGCTATTGCTCGCGTTGAGGTTCATGTAGATGGACGCCTTGACGACACGATTGAAGAGGTAAAGAATTTGAAGAAGCTGATTGCTACCAGTAGGGTCAGTGGAGATCCGGTACCAGCACAACTAGCTGGTGGTGATTCCGCAACAGTAACCGGGAAGGTAAATCAGGAAGGTTCCTGACGCTGCTTTGAATACAGACGGCGCTTAACGGCGTGCTCATCGTGTGGGCTGCCTTCCTCCACGGAAAGTGAACCGGCAGAGTGTCGGCCCTATCTGGAAAGTAGGTGGGGCGAGAAATCGTCTGGGTGGCGGGAACCCCGCTTTCCTCTTGACAACCAGAGATGGTTGTGATATAATAGCTCTATGGTCAAGCAGGTCCGGAGATCATAGGGCGTGACGTTTGTGCAAAGATCAGCGTCCAAAGATGGGTGAGAACAGGTAGCTCCTGTTCGTTCCAACGGCACAGTTCAGGCACCTTTCAATCCGGCCATGCTCCGTTAGAATACGTTGGTTAGTTCCTCACCCTTTCAAGGTGATAGAAGGGGATCGTCGCCCCTACGGAGTACCAAGCAAGTCAAAGCAACACAAGCCGGTATAGGATAATGGTAGTCCACATGGTTCTCAGCCATGCAGTTCGGGTTCAATCCCCGATATCGGTACGGGGGTAAGCCAGCCACCCCGGATCTAGAACGGCGCCGCAGCGATGGCCTGCGTTATCAACCATCGTATTCCCTGCCGGTGTGAAAGCCACATGCTTCGCTGTTAACGAAGAGAACCGGGAGCGTTACCTGGGCGGGGAGCCACGGCGCCGTGGGTGAGTAGTGAACTGCTCGTCTGCAAAACGAGTCACACCAGTGCAAATCTGGTCGGCGCCTCCAAGTGGGATATTGGTACAGAGGCAGTACGTCAGCTTGCCATGCTGAAAGCACGGGTTCGATTCCCGTATGTCCCTCCATTTTATTTATAGGAGAAACAATTGCTCTACTCACAGACTCTAGCTTACGTTGGGGTTCCCACGATACCGTTATCTCAGGCTCAGGCTGGAGATTGTGTTTTTTGTACGTCGCCGGGGTTTGTGGGTTGGGCGATTCGTCTGGGCCAGAAGATCCGCGGATACGGCAAGTACACTACATGGAGTCATGTTGCATGGCTAGATCGCCCTGTAAGGGACGATTCCGGAAAGGTGGTGGACTGGTATCTTGGACAGGCTCAGGGACGTGGGGTGTATAACACACAACTTCTGAGCGAACATGGTGGGCAGTACGAGATCATCTCTCTGTCGGCATTTCCTAGAGTGGTCGGAACTAACCAAGCATGGGAGCAAGATCGTCAGGAAATCTTAACTATGCTAAGAAGCCAACTAGGAACGAAGTATGGTTTCCTTACAATCCTAAGTATCGCGTTTAACGTTTTAACGCCTAAGTTCATTCGAGTGGATTTCAGACGTGACGGAACATGGATCTGCTCCGGACTGTATGCTTACGGGCTTCTGTCTGGTGGAGGAAAAATAACGGGGGACGTGTACCAACAGTTCCCCGCGGAATTAGCAGCAATAGCATAACAATGTGGGTATAGTGAAGTGGCTATCACGTCATCCTTCCAAGTTGAAGTCAGGAGTTCGAATCTCCTTATCCACTCCATTCCCGGCTAGTGTAAGGTAGCACAGCAGCCTTTGAAGCTGTTCGTCTAGGTCCGAGTCCTAGGCTGGGAGCCACGTCACCATAGTTTACCTGGTAAAACCCGACCTTTGTACCGTCGTGAAGTGGGTTCAAGTCCTACTGGTGGCTCCACCTAAGGAGATTCAATGTCAATCGCAGATAGCAGAATCCCACAAGAAGACGAAAGTTTTGCTGAGTGGCAATTTCGAGTAAAACCATACTTGACCGCTTTCAACGCTTTCGTAGACAAGCATTACCCAATCGGCTATCGTAGCCCAAAGATTGAATACAAACTCCCAGAAGGAGAAACGATATGAGTACGAGTGTTACTCTCAATACGCTGAAGTCTGATGTCAAGGTCATCGCGGCCGACATCGCATCCGTAGGTGCATCCGTAGGTGCCGTACTGGCCGTCGTGGAAAATGCTGCATCCTCTCTGCACATTGCAGGACCAGAAACAGCAATCATCGTAGCCGTGTCTACTGCTGTGTCGGCAGTGGTTCTAGAGGCTCGTCGCGTTGTAGGCGCTTTGTCCAGCAGCAAGAAGACTGCGGGGGCTTGACATCATCGAGTCCATCTGTTATAATGCAGATATGCTCGTAAGAACCGTTTTGTGGATAGCGTTAGATTATCTTGCTGCTGCTGCGGCAAGAGTTGAGAACGCTTGCCATGAGGCGATAGACGTTCTAGACCGCTACTACTAGGAGGAACCATGACGGAGGACAAGCTAGACAATCTCATTGAAGGAGCGATTGACGCTATTGATGAAGTCGGCTGTGATGCGTTACTTTTAACGGTAGCTGAGTCGGCTGAGTTCTATGCTTCAATCGCCGCACACTGCGAAGGATGGAACCAAACCCTTCAGATCGAGATGGACCAAGAAGAAGATTAGCCGTGCGGGAGCGGGGTCGGTACCCCAGCCAGTCTTATTAACTAGCCTTAGCAGGCTCAACACCTGTCTCCCGTACCATGTTGCCGTAGCTGAGACGGTGTAGCGCCGCCCTGAAGAGGCGGATACGCGGGTTCGATTCCTGCCGGTAACACCAGTGGGGTATAGTGTAGGTGGTTCGCACAATACGCTGATAACGTATTAGACTCGGATCGACGCCGGGTGCCCCAACCATGCAGGTGTAGCAAAATTTGGTGTTGCAGCAGCCTTTTAAGCTGACAAAAGCGGGTTCGATTCCTGTCGCCTGCACCATGCTCCCTTAACATAATGGTAGTGTAACAGGCTTACATCCTGTTAGTGTCAGTTCGATTCTGGCAGGGAGTACCAACGGCTTGACAAATGGAGAGATCCATGTTAAGCTATAGATGTGGCGGAAGCTAAAGTGGTCGAAGCACTAGGTCGTGGCCCTAGTAGGTAGGGGGTTCGAGTCCCCTCCGTCACCCCATTTAGGAGCAAGATGAAGATTGGACTACGACTA
>Ga0210386_10001195_pt1 | contig 23369 bp, 21 predicted proteins | sample IncBWH32OmetaG_FD_160091 | JGI IMG/M metagenome (GOLD analysis project Ga0210386, IMG submission 160091) | Forest soil microbial communities from Barre Woods Harvard Forest LTER site, Petersham, Massachusetts, United States - Inc-BW-H-32-O ...
GCGCGAGTGAGCCCATCAGGCGCGAGAATCTAACAGGCAGAACAGTCGAGCGCAGTCAGCCGCTGCGGTTACTGAGGCTGATGTGCCAGCGGTTTCGATCGACGGCAGTCCGCCGATAGCGCGACCGGCCTTCCTGGCCTGACGCCTGAGTGGGGCGGCGTGGTCACCCAGATAACTGCGTATCCGGGGATCGTGGGCGTCGGCTTCGTCTCCTGCGCTGACACCGAGTTCTATCTCCACGGCTGGCCGTTGGATGCCGCGATCTTGCTCGATGCGGCACGTCCGGACATACGGTCACGGTCGCGATCCCGAACCTGACGCCGATTAAGGGGCGGCCCCGCGTGCTCAACGACACCGGTTGGAACGGGCGGCTTGTCGCCCGGCGCCTCGCGAAGGCGTGGCTGATCGTCGAAGGCGGAAGCGGTGTGATGCAGCGACTCGCCGTGCTTGGGCACTCGGTTCCTCCTGCCCGACCGCGCGCGGGCACTGGCGGACAGAGCGCGGCTCATGCTGGAGAGAGGCGAGATCCTGCGTCCCGGCGAGTTCTGAGATGCCGCCGTGTGTTCCGTACGGCGTGGTAGCATCTTGACTCAAGAGGTCAACCTGCACAACCGATACCGAAGGGGAGCCTCACCGATGATCCAAGTCAACTTCACGACCTTCGAGCGCGACCCAGATACCAAAAAGTGGGTCGAGACGCCTGTCGCACAGCTGCTCGCTGATGGCGACGACGTGAGCATCTGCGGACCGCACGCCGACTGGATCAATCCCGACCTCGCGATCGTCGACCCCGAGACCAGGGAGCGCGTCACCCGGGCTGATGGCGCCGAGCGCTGGGCACGACTGCTGCCCTTCGGCTACCGCAGCGGTGACCTCCACGTTCAGGTCATCGAGGTCGCCGCTGCCGAGCCGGTTGCCGCCAGTTTCCACTACTCCACAGCCGCCTGAGTTACGTGCCGCGAACCGCGGTATCCGAGGTCCACGCGAAGGTCGTCGGCCGTGAGCTCAAAGACACCCGCCAGGCGCTCGGGCTCACCCAAGCCGAGGTCGCCGAGCGCCTTGGGGTCTCGCCGTCCTACATCTCCGCCGTCGAAGCCGGCCGTCGCAACCTGACGCTCGGCCAACTGGCCAACATCGCCAACGCGATGCGACTCGGGATCGACATCTCGTTCATACGCCCGGATGGAACGCCTGTCCGCGTCGACCGGGTGGAGTAACTCAAGGCTCCTCCCTCACGCACAGACTGCGTCCCCCCAGACGCATCTGACATTCGGCGCCCGACTGCATGAGTCGCTAGCGCCGATCGACCCTCTCCCCTAACATCGAACCGTGACCGACATTCCCCCACTCGTCGACGTCACGGGCGTCGAGGTAATCGGCGAGCACGACCTGCGCCTGACGTTCGAGGACGGCACAGTCGGCGACGTCAGCTTCGGCGACGACGAGTGGACGGGCGTGTTCGAGCCGCTGCGTGACCCTGCGCGCTTCGCGAAGGTGCAGGTCGAAGCGGGGACGATCGTCTGGCCGGATGACGGCCTCGACATGGCGCCTGAGCCGCTGTATGCCGAGGCGAGGCGACGCCCTCTGGCTCACCGGCGGTAGCGCCGGGTGAGTGCGCGAAGCGCACCAGCTCTCACGTGCTCGCTTGCTGAGCACTGCGTTGCTGTGCACTGCGCCTCAGCGCCGCGGTAGGCGGAGGCTCAGCGAGAATCCGCGAACGGACTCCTACATGGCCGCTGAACGGGACGATTTCGTGCACACGATGTTCACCGCCCGCGCCAACTGCCCGCCACGACGTTCGGCATGTCGAGCAAGGTCCATTATCGGCACGCGCTCGAGCGTGAACAGGTCGAATCCGATCTCGCGCAGGAGGCCTTCGACCTCGGCCACCGCATCGGTCGACCCGAGGATTCGTGGATGGACCTCGAGCATGAGCGTGTCGACGTGCTCGGAAAACGTCAGGATGCCGCCGCGCAGCGCCTCGCGCTCCATCCCCTCGACGTCGATCTTCGCGAAGTCGGGGCTCAGCGTGTTGCGCTCGGCGAACTCGTCGAGTGTCTCCACGGTCATCGCGTCGCCGCCGTCGGCGGCGGCCGAGACGCCTCGGTACTGCGGACCATGCGACTCGACGGCCCGCGTGCCCGGCTCGTCTCCGAGCGCGACGTTCAGCCGCATGATCTCGAAACTGGGATTGAGCTCGCTGAGCGACGTCAGCCGATCGAACATCTCGGGCGACGGCTCGAACGCGAATGCTCGCTCGCCGGTCGCCGCGCAGAACGCCGCAGAGAAGACGCCCGCGCCAGCGCCGACGTCGACGAAGGTCTCGTGACCATGTGCCAGCTCGATGAAGACGTCGAGCTCCGACCCCGCTCCTTTGGCCGTCTCGCGCAGATGCGATTCGATGCCGTGAACCGTGGAGGCATGCAGGACAATCGGAACGGCGGCGCCGATGTCGAACGGCGCGTTCGCACGCGGCCGACTCGCCGCACCGCCGCCGCGAGCGGCCAGCTTCGACCTCGCGTATCCCCTCACGCCCCGCATCCTGAGCCGATAGATCTCGGAACGCAGCCGCGCCGGAACGGAGCGGCGCAGCGCGCGTCTGGCGATCCCGTCGCGCATCGTCGAAGCCAGAGAGTACAGCGGAGGTCGAGCGATCCTCGCCGACGATCGGCCCTCCGCCGTCATCTCATCTAGATCGCAGCGGCCGAACGCCGGCGTCGCGACCGCCGACGTCGAGCAGAATGCTGACATGGCGCTCAGCGCAGCGACGATCCTCGACCGCGTGCGACGCGTACCGCCGGGGTACGTGACGACATACGGCGACCTGTCGCCCGGCGCGCCGCGCCACGCCGGACGCGTGCTCTCGCGAATGCCGCCCGACGTCCCGTGGTGGCGCGTCGTCCGCAGCGACGGCACTTGGCCGAAGGGCGCCGAGCAGCGCGCGCGACTGCTCGAGGAGGACGTCCCGATGCGCGGTCGGCGCGTCGACATGGCGGCGGCGCGGATACCGCCTGAGGCGATCCAGTAGCTACGCTCCCCAGCGCAAACTCCCGAGCACGAGCGGGCCGGGGTTGCACGATCGCGATGAGCGCCATCCCCGACACCGCCCCTGCCATCGACTCACTCGGCGTCCTCGCCGAGGTGTCGGCGCGCGCCGACGAGACGTTGCGGCTCGCCGCGCGACATCTCGATCCCTCGCTCGTCGACGTGCTGCGGATCATCGGCTTTGACAAGGAGTACGCGACCGCGTCGGGCTCATACCTGTACGACCGCGCGGGACGCGCGTATCTCGACTTCCACACCGGCGAGGGCTTCGCGAGCCTCGGCCATAACCATCCCGACGTGCGCGAGGTACTGCACGCGACGCTCGCCGCCGATCTCGCCGACGGCGTGCAGATCCACTACTCGCCGCTGGCCGGCATGCTCGCCGAAGCGCTCTCGCGGCGCCTGCCCGGCGCGCTCGACGCCGTGTACTTCACGAGCACCGGCGCCGAGGCGGTCGACTCGGCGATCAAGTTCGCGCGCGCCGCGACGCGCCGGCCGCGCCTGATCTCGTGCGAGAGCGGCTTCCACGGCGTCACGCTCGGACCGCTCTCGATCGTCGGCGACGAGTTCTTCAAGGAGGGCTTCGGTCCGCTGCTGCCCGGCTGCGAGCGCGTGCCGTTCGGCGACCTCGCGCGACTGGAGGCCGAGCTGCGCGCCGGCGACGTCGCCGCGTTCATCGTCGAGCCGATCCAGGGCCGCGAGGTGACGCTCCCGCCGGACGGCTATCTGCACGCCGCGCAAGAGCTGTGCCGCCACCACGGCACGCTGTTCGTCGCCGACGAGATCCAGACCGGGCTCGGGCGCACCGGTCGCTGGTTCGCGCTCGAGCACTCGCGTCTCGAACCCGACTTCGTGCTGATCGGCAAGGCGCTCAGCGGCGGCTACATGCCGGTCGCCGCGATGGTCACGACGCGCGAGATCTACCAGCAGGCCGTCGGCACGCTCGAGCGCTCTTACGTACACCAGTCGACGTTCGGGCGCAACCGCCTGTCGATGGCCGCCGGCCTTGCGACGATGCGGATCATCGAGCGCGATCGCCTCGTCGAGCACGCGGCGAAGATCGGCGCGCTGCTGCGCGACGGGCTCGCCGAGTTGCAGGCGCGGCGCGAGATGATCAAGCAGGTTCGCGCCAGCGGGCTGATGATCGGGATCGAGCTGCGCGCGCCGAGCTCGCGCGTCGCCAAGCTCAACTGGCGCTTGATCCACATGGCGAGCGAGGGGCTGTTCCCGCAGCTGGTCGTGATCCCGCTGCACCGCGACCACGGCGTGATCACGATGGCCGCCGGCAAGAACGACGTGATCAAGCTGCTGCCGCCGCTGACGCTCTCAGAGCGCGAGGCGCAGAGCTTCCTCACGGCGCTCGACGCGGTGCTCGCCGACTGCGAAGGCTCAGGCGGCAAGAACTGGGCGCTCGTGCGCGACATCGCCACGGCGACGCTGCGTCGCCGCGCAGCACGCGATGTCCCCGCCGACGATGCCCCCGCGAGCGATTGGACGCCGCTTCGCGGCGCCCCGATCGACCCGGCGCGCGACGACGTCTGTCTCGTGACAGGCGCGAGCGGCTTCATCGGCGGGCGCCTGGCGAAGCGACTCGTGCAGGAGGGACACGCCGTGCGCTGCCTCGTGCGCTCAAGCAGCGACACCTCACACCTCGACGGGCTCGACGTCGAGATCGCCGTCGGCGACCTGACGAGCGAGCGCTCGCTCGCGCGCGCCGTCGACGGCTGCGACTACGTCTTCCATTGCGGCGCGCTCGTGTCCGACTGGGCGACGACCGACGAGATCACCAAGACCAACGTCGACGGCACGCGCAGCCTGCTCGAGGCCTCCGTCGGAGCATCCGTGCAGCGCTTCATCCACTTCAGCACGACCGACGTCTACGGCTATCCAGGCGGCTCCGCGATCGACGAGAACCATGCCGGCAGCCGGTTTCGCAACTGGTATGCGCAGACCAAGCTCGACGCCGAGGCGGAGGTGCGCCGCGCCGAGGCCGCGCACGCGCTCGACGCCGTGATCCTGCGCCCGTCGACCGTCTACGGACCGGGCTCGATCGACGTCGTCGGCGAGATCGCGCGCGCGATCCGCTCGCGCAACATGCTGCTCGTCGGCGGCGGCCGCTCGGTCGCCGGACTTTGCTACGTCGACAACCTGATGGACGCCGCGCTGCTCGCGTTGCGCCACGACGCCGCGCCGGGCCAGGCGTTCAACGTCAGCGACGGGCTAGACGTCACCTGGCGGGAGTTCACCGACGGGCTGGCCGAGGGCCTCGGCTGCTCCAGGGTCCGCTGGAGCATGCCCTACTGGATGGCCAACGGAGTCGGCTTCTCGCTCGAGCACGGCTATCGCCTGCTGCGCAGGACGACCGGCCTGCGCGTGCCGCCGCTGCTCTCGCGCCAAGCCGTCCACGTGCTCGGCACCGACCAGGACTTCTGCAACCGCAAAGCGCGCGAGACGCTCGGATGGGAGCCACGCGTCGACTACCCCGCCGGCCTGCAGGCGACGGTCGACTGGCTGCGCGCCGAGTACCTCGGCGCCTCGCCCGCGTAAGAGATCGCCGCGGGCAGGCCGCAGTAGATCGCGCTGCGCACGATCGCCGCGGCGATCTCCTGCTGTGGGCAGTCGTTGTCGAGCGCGCCGCGCAGGTGCGGCACGAGCTCGTCTCCCACCGCCGCTCTCGATGACGGGGTTCGGCGCGAGTCTGACGCAGCACGCATCGCACGCCTCGCTGCAAGCACTGCGCGCACCTGCGCTTGCGCCTACGATAGGCGTAGAAGCTGCAGTGACCGGCCCCGGCGGGCGCCCTGCCCGGCGGCGGCCCGTTTGGGGGAGTGAGGATGACGCAGAGAGGTCCGACTTCGAGAACGCTCCTGGACCGCGAGACGCCCGGGGAGTCGCTCAGTGGCCGCGAAGTGCGTGCCGCGATCCTCTCCGAGGCCGGGCTCTACCTCGTCGGCGCGATGCTCTGCGCGACCGCGCTGCTGATCCCCCACGTGCGAGCGCCGGAGGCCGTCGCCGCGGTCGGCGTCGACGCGGTGCTGATCGCGCTCGCGCTCGCGCTGATGGCCCGGCGCGGTCGCGGCGGCTTGCTGCTGGCGTTCGCCGGCGAGCTCTGGGGCGTCGTGCTGATCGCGATCCTGTGCGCGTCCGCCGGCGGCGCGAGCAGCCCGTTCGCGCTGATCTACCTGTTCGCGATCGGCCATGCCGCCGGCTTCCAGCCGCTACGGCGCTTCGTGATCGTGATGCTCGTCGCGCTCGTCGCGTTCCTGCTGCCGTTGACCTACGAAAGCGTGCCCGAGATCTTCGGCGCCGTCGCGTGCGTCGGGATCGTGCTCGCGGCGCTGACCAGCGTCGTGATCCACCTCGCGCTGAACGGCGTGCGCCAGCATCGTCGCCGCTTGAACTTCCTGATCGACGCGACGGCGACGTTCGACAGCTCGCTCGACCCGGCCGAGTCGCTGCGCAACCTCGCGCGCGCCGCCGTGCCCGAGCTGGCCGAGCTGTGCGTGATCGACCTGCTCGACCACGATGGCGCGATCCGCGAGACGGTCGCCGCCTCGCTCGAGCCCGCGATCGCGACGGGCGTCGAACGGATGCGCCGCGAGATCCCGCTGGACCTCGAGGGAACGCATCCGGTCGCGCGCGTGTTCGCGAGCGGCGAGCCGCTCGTCATCGAGGACCTGTCCGACGCCGGCGCGCTCGCCGCGGCGGCGCAGAGCGACGAGCACCAGCGGTTCATGCGCGAGTCCGGCTATCGCTCCGCCGCCGTGTTTCCGATGATCGCGCGCGGGCGCATCCACGGCGCAATCTCGTTCCTGCACGTGCACAGCGAGGCACGCTACGGACGCGGCGTGCTCAACGTGCTCGAAGACCTCAGCGGGCGCGCCGCGCTCGCGTTCGACAACGCGCGCCTGTACTCGGAGCGCACGCACGTCGCGCAGACGTTGCGGCGCAGCCTGATGCCCTCGGTGCTGCCGGCGATCCCGGGATTGGAGCTCGCGAGCTTCTTCCGCCCGCTCGGCGCCGGCAGCGAAGTCGGCGGAGACTTCTACGACGCGTTCGGCGACGAGCGCAGCTGCTGGCTGGTCGTCGGCGACGTCTGCGGCAAGGGCGCCGAGGCCGCCGCGCTGACCGGTTTCCTGCGGCACACGACGGTTGCCTACGCGCGCGACGCCGATAGCCCCAGCGCGGTTCTCGCGCGCGTCAACGAGGTGATGCTCGACCAGGACTTCGACGGACGCTTCGCGACCGCGATCCTCGTGAACCTGCGTCCGAACGGCGGCGAGGTGGCGGTCAAGGTCGCCTCGGCCGGGCATCCGGCGGCGCTGCTCACGCGCAGCGGCGGCAGCGCACTCGAGCTCGGCGAGCGCGGTGCGCTGCTCGGCGTGTTCGACGACCCGCAGATCGGCGAGGCCGCGACCGTGCTCGAGCCGGGCGACTCGCTCGCGCTCTACACCGACGGCCTGCTCGAGGCGCACGCCCCCAGCTTCACGCTGACCGCCGAGCAGATGATCGCGCAGCTGCGCCGCAGCGCGCCGGAGGCGGCGCACGAGACAATCGAGGCGCTGCTCGCGCTGATCGAGCTCGACGAGCGCGTGCGCGACGACATCGCGATCCTCAGCGCGCGCGTGACGACTCCGGCCGAAGCGCTGCGCCGGGTTCCCCCGGCCGCGGTCGCGCGCCCATCGCAGCCGGCGATCGTCGAGTACACGCCGCCGCGCCTGCAACGCGGAGGTCGGGCGAGCCGCTGACGGCCCGGGTGGCGCCGAAGCTCGCAGCGCCGCCCCGTCGCAGGATCGTCGTGGCCTTCTTTGATAGACCCACGACGATGGGCGCCAGCGAGAATCCGCCGCCCGCGCACCGGTGGGTCGGTCGCAGGCGTCTCAGCCTGCTCGTCGCCGTCGTCCTGCTCGCCGGCCTGCTCACGTTCGCGCTCTCGCGCTTGGGCCTGCACAAGATCGGTCACGCGCTCGTCACCGCCAAGCCGGGCTGGGTCGCGCTCGCGTTCGCGCTGATGGCCTGCTCGCTCGTGCTGCGCTCGATCTCCTGGCACGCGGTCCTCAGCGCGGCGCTGCCCGAGACGCGGATCCCGTGGATCCCGGTGACGCGCGCGACGATGATCGGCGTGATGGGCTCGGCCGTCGTGCCCGGCCGCGTCGGCGAGGCGGCGCGCGTCGTCGTGCTGACACGCCGCCTGCACGGCTCGAACCGGCGCCAGATCCCGGTCGTCGCCGGCACGGTCTTCTCGCAGACGCTGATCAACCTGCTCGCGCTCGCGATCCTCGCCGGCGTGACGTTCTCGAGCGTCCCGCTGCTCAGCGGCCACCCGGCCGGGATCGCGACCGCGATCGCCGTGCCGCTGTTGATCTGCGCGCTCGTGATCGCCGGCCCGCGACTGCTCGAGCGCGCCCGCCACGCGCGATCGCCGCGGATCGCGCGCGTCGCCGGCACGCTCGCCGGCCTGCTCGCGCTCGCGCGGCGCGGCCTCGTCGTGTTCGCGCGCCCGCGCTACGGCGCCGCCGCGGTGATCGCGCAGCTGGCCGCCTGGGCGCTGCAGTGGCTCGCCTGCTACATGGTGATCCTCGCGCTCGGGCTGCAGTACAAGGCCGGTCTCGCCGCGGCCGCCGCGGTGCTGCTGGCGGTCAACGTCAGCGCGATCCTGCCGGCGACGCCGTCGAACGTCGGCGTCTTCCAAGCGGCGTGCCTCGTCGTGCTCGCCGCGTACGGCGTCGGCGGCGGCCCCGGCCTCGCTTACGGGATCATCCTTCAGGCCGTCGAGGTGCTCACCGCGCTCGCGCTCGGCGTCCCGGCGCTGCTCGGCGAGGGCCTGACCTGGCGCGAGATCCGCGCCGAGTCCTCGGTCGAGCGCCGGCGCGAGGATCGCGCGCTGGACGCGAGCGAGCGAGCGCTCGGCGCGAACGCGCGGATCGAGGACGGCGCCAGCGACGCCTCCGGCGCCGGCGCCGGTCGCTCAGCCGGCGATCGCGCGGAGTGACTGGCGCAGCGAGCTGGTCGTCTGCAGCACGGCCGTCGGCTCGTAGCCGCAGTGCGCCATGCAGTTTTCGCAGCGCGGGTCCTTGCCGCGACCGTACTTGCTCCAGTCGGTCGTCTCGATCAGCTCTTTGTAGGTCTCCGTGTAGCCGTCGGCCATCAGATAGCACGGGCGCTGCCAGCCGAACAGCGAGTAGCTCGGGATCCCCCACGCGGTGCAGTCGAATTCGGCCTTGCCCTCGAGGAAGTCGAGGAACAGCGGGCTGTGGTTCAGGCGCCACTTCTTGCGCCGCCCGTCCGCGAACGCCTCGCTGAACAGCTTGCGCGTCTCGGTCACGCCGAGGAAGTGCTCTTGGTCGGGCGCTTTCTCGTACGCGTATGCCGGCGAGATCATCATTTCGTCGACTTCGAGGTCGTCGTTGAGGAAGTCGAGCACCTCGCGCACCGTCTTCGGCGAGTCCTGCGTGAAGAACGTCGTGTTCGTCGTCACGCGGAAGCCCGCCGCCTTCGCCGCCTTGATCGCCGCGACCGCCTTCACGAACACGCCCTCGCGCTCGACCGACGCGTCGTGGCGCTCCTGCAAGCCGTCCATGTGCACCGCCCATGAGAAGTACGGGCTCGGCTTGAAGTTCTCGAGCTTCTTCTCCAGCAGCAGCGCGTTCGTGCAGAGGTAGACGAACTTCTTGCGTTTGATCAGCTCGTCGGCGATCACGTGGATCTCCGGGTGGATCAGCGGCTCGCCGCCGGCGATCGAGACCATCGGCGCGCCGCTCTCCTCGATCGCGCCGATCGCCTGCTCGACCGGCATCCGACGGCGCAGCTCGTGCTCGGGGTGCTGGATCTTGCCGCAACCCGAACACGCCAGGTTGCACTGGAACAGCGGCTCGAGCTCGACGATCAGCGGGAACTTCTCGCGTTTGGCAAGGCGCTGGCGCATCAGGTACCAGCCCATGCGCGTGCTCTGCCTGACCCGTACCGCCATTTGCGTACCTTAGCCCGCCGGGTCCCAGTACTGAAGCGCGACCGCCGAAGCCCGTCGCAACGCGCGCGCGGCGCGCACCGCGCCGCCGAGCGCCTGCACGCGAAACAGCTCGTGGCTGGGGCTGTCGAGCACGACGCGCACGACCGCGAACGGCCGCCCCGCGGCCGCCTCGGCGAGCCACGCAGACTCCATGTCGACCGCCAGCGCACCCGCCGCTCGCAACTGCTCGCGCCGCTCGCCCGTCGCGATCTTGCCGACGGCGACGATCGGCCCGCGGCGCACGCTCAGCCCGGCGTCGCCGAGCGCGCCGTGCAGCCGCTCGGCGCCATCGCAACTCGCGCGCGCCGAGGCGTGTCCTTCGTCGTCGCTCGTCGAGACCTCGTCGGCGACGATCACTTCCCCCGGCCGCGACCGCTCGTCGAGGCCGCCGCAGAAGCCGAGCACGATCAGCGCGTCGGCGCGCTCCTCGCGCAGCCACGCGACCGCCGCGCGCGACTTGTGCGGCCCCATTCCCGTCTTGCGCACGCTCGCGCCGCGCACCGCCGAGCGGATCAGCGCCTGCTCGAGCGCCAGCGGCGCCGCGACGACGATCCGGCTCACGCAGCGCCCGCGTTCGCCGCCGCGGCGCCGTCGGCCGGCGCCGGGGACGAAGCCGAACCGGGAGATGGCATCGAAGCCGCGGATCGCCCTGACGGTGGCGCGAGCTCGATTGCGTCGAGCGCCACGCGCGCGGCGGCATGTCCGCTGATCACAGCGCCCTCGAGCGTCGCCGGCCAGCCAGTCGCGGTCCACGTCCCGGCGAGCGCGAGACCGGGTACCTCCGTGCGCGCCGGCGGCCGCAGCGCGCCGACGCCCGGCGACGCGCGAAACGTCGCTGCATGCTCGCGCGTCGCGAAGAAGCCCTCTACGCGCGCGCCGCGCGCCGCCGGCAACAGCGCTTCCAGCGCCGGCACGTAGTGCTCGCGCAGCCGATCGATGCTCAGCTCCATCTCGCGCTCGGCCCCCGACAGCGACACGGCGAGATACTGGCAGCCCGGCGGCGCGCCGGCGGCGGCGCTGCGATCGAACAAGTACTGGACCGGCGTGCCGACGCCCGCCGCGAACGGCTCCTCGCAGACGACGCGGTCGAACACGACGTGGAGGTTGACGATCGGCGAGCTGCCGATCTGGTCGAGCGCCGCGGCGGTCGGCGCGAGCAGCGGCTCGATCAGGCGCGCGGCGCGCGCGTGCGGCAGCGCGACGACGACCGCCTCGGCGCTGAGACCGTCCTCGACGCCGCCCTGCACCTCGAAGCCGCCGTCGGCACGGCGCAGCGCCTGCGCGCGCCAGCCGAGACGGAGCTCGACGCCGGCGTCGGCCAGCGCCCGCTGCGCCGGCTCGCCGATCGTCTGCGCGAGCGTGCCGACGTGGAAGCCGATGTCACCGGCGTCGGCGCTCGCGAGCAGCCCCGTCTGGAACACGAACGCGCCGAGCGCCGCCGACGCGTCGGCCGCGCGCACGTTGAGCGTCGGCAGCGCGATCAGGTCCCACAGCGCCGCGAGCGAGCGCTCGCTCTGGCCGAGGTCCGACAGCCAGTCGCCGAGCGTGCGTCGGTCGAGCTCGGGGTCGGCCGGATCGACCGCCGACAGCGCGCGCGCGGCGAGCGCGGCGCTCCAGCGCTGGGTCACCTTCAAGTGCGGATAGCGTGCCAGCGCGCCCGCGAGGTGCAGCGGCGGCGGCAGCGTGCCGCGACGCAGCGTCACCGTCGGCTCGCCGGGGCTCATCACCGGGATCTCCAAGCGCTCCTGCACCGCGACGTGGCGCGCGGAGCCGATCCGCGCGAGCAGCGCGCGGTAGCTCTCGCAGCAGCGCAGGAACACGTGCTGGCCGTTGTCGAGCTGCATGCCGTCGCGCTCGAACGAGTACGCCGCGCCGCCGAGCCGGCGGCGAACCTCGACGAGCGTCACGCGCGCGCCGGCCGCCGCGCAGTCGAGCGCGGCCGCGATCCCCGCGAGCCCGCCGCCGATCACGACGACGCGGCGCCCGTCGCTCATGCGCGCCCCGTCGCGATGCTGCGCACGGCGACCCACGCCTTCTCGCCGCCCGACAGCGAGACGCGCTCGCGCAGGACGCGCTCGGGGTCCGCCTCGATCCGCTCGAGCAGCTTGTGGTAGATCCCGGCCATCGCCGAGACGCACGCGGCGCTGCGCCGGTCGAGCAGCGGCACGAGCGCGATCCCGCGCTCGAACCAGCGCTCGGCGCGCTCGGCCTGGAAGCGCACGAGCGAGAGCAGACGCTCTTCGCCGCTCGGGCCGGCCGCTGCCAGCCTCGCACGCAGGAGCGCAGCCGCGGGCACGTCGTCTTCCTCCCGATCCCGATCCCCTCCTAGCGCCGCCGCGCCGTCGAGCAGACCGAACCGCCGCAGGTCCTCCGCCGGCAGATAGACGCGGCCGTTGTCGGCGTCCTCGCGGACGTCGCGCAGGATGTTCGTCAGTTGCAGCGCCACGCCGAGGTCGTCGGCCAGCGCTTCCACGCGCGGCCGGTCGGGATCGCCTTCGATGCCGCCGCCGTCACGCGTGGCGAAGATCGCCACGCACACGCGCCCGATCGCGCCGGCGACGCGCCGGCAGTACAGCACGAGATCATCGAAGCGCTCGTACGAGACGCCGTCGACGTCCATCCGCACGCCGTCGATCAGCTCGCCGAGGGCGCCCGGCGGCAGGCGAAAGCGCGCGTGCGCGTCGGCCAGCGCGACGAGCACCGGGTCGTTGGCCGCGTCCGCCGGCGCCGCGCCGCTCGCTTCGAGCTGCGCGAGCTGGATCGCGGCCACGCCGAGCAGCTCGCGCTTGCGCTCGCGCTCGAGCTCGCCGTCGCCGACGTCGTCGATGCGGCGCGCGAACGCGTACGCCGCGCACATCGCCCGGCGGCGCTCGCGCGCGAGCAGGCGGATGCCGTAGTAGAAGTTCGCCGCCTGCTCGCGCGTGATCGCCTCGCAGCGGTCGTACGCCCGCGCCGTCGACAGCGCCGCGCTCACGGCGACGCTGCGAGCACGGCGCGCAGCGCGAGCAGCCGGCGCCAGCGTCCCGCCCGCGGCGGTCCCGAGAGGACGTCGTAGCGCGCGCGCTCGATCGCCTCGAGCGCCGCGTGACCGCCGGCCGCGAACGCCGCCACCGCGATCCGCTCGCGCCCGCGCCCGCGCAGCGTCGCGATCAGCGGCGCACCGTCGGCGAGCAGGCCGCGCGCGCGGCGCACCTCGAACGCGAGCACGTCGTGCAGCGGACGCTCGTCGCGGCCCGCGCGCACCGCGGGATCGAGGTCGGCGACGCTCGCGCCGAAGCGCTCCATGTCCTCGGCCGGCAGGTACACGCGGCCGGCGAGGAAGTCCTCGGCGACGTCCTGGCAGTGCTCGGCGAGCTGCAGCGCCGTGCAGATCGAGTCCGAGCAGGCGATCCGCTCGGGCGTCGCCGCGCCGAAGACCCCCAGCACGATCTCCCCGACGGGGTCGGCCGACAACGCGCAGTAGGCGCGCAGCTGCTCCCACGTCGCGTACCGGCTGACACGCTGGTCGGTCCGGTTCGCCTCGATCAGGCGCGCGAACGGCTCGCGCGACAGGCCGCACGCATGCACGGTCACCCCGAGCCGGCGCATCAGCGGGTGCTCGGCGCGGTCCTCGAACGCGCCGTCGAGCTCTCCTTCGAGCCAGTCGAGCGCCGCCAGCCGGTCACCCGGCGCGCTGTCGCCGAGCTCGTCGACGAGGCGCGCGAAGCCGTACACCGCGAGCAGGTGCTCGCGCTGACGGCGCGGCAGCAGGCGGCTGGCGACCGGGAAGTTCTCGCTCTCCGCGCGCGCCATCACCGCCCCTGCGCTCGGCGCCTGCGGCGCGGCGTCGGCGAGCAGCATCATCGTCGCGACGGCGTCATGGCCGGCAGCGCCCGAGCGCCATGATCGGGAAGACGAGCCGGTACAGGTGGTAGTTGATGTAGTAGTCCGACGGGAAGCCCGTGCCCGTGTACTGCGGCTCCTCCCAGCCGCCGTCGGCGCGCTGCGTGCGCACGAGCCAGTCGATCCCGCGCTGCATCGCCTCCGAGCGCTCGCCGGCGGCGTGCAGCGCGAGCAGCGCCCACCCCGTCTGCGACGCCGTGCTCGGACCGCGGCCGATCCACTCCTCCTCGTCGTATGAGCGCGCGTCCTCGCCCCAGCCGCCGTCGTCGTTCTGGTGCGCGAGCAGCCACTCGACCGCGCGCCTGATGCTCGGCTCGCGCGGATCGACGCCCGCGGCGACGAGCGCCGGCACGACCGCGCCGGTGCCGTACACGTGGTTGATCCCCCAGCGCCCGAACCACGAGCCGCGCGGCTCCTGTTGCGCGAGCAGCCAGCGCAGCCCGCGGCGCGCCGCCGGCGTCTCGAGCAGCCCGAGCGCGGCGAGCATCTCCAGCGCGTGCGCGCTGACGTCGGCGCTCGGCTCGTCGATCACCTCGCCGAAGTCGAGGAACGGCAGTTGGCGCGCGAGCGCGCGCGTGTTCTCCGCGTCGAACGCTCCCCAGCCGCCGTTCGCGCTCTGCATCCCCGTCAGCCAGCGCGTCGCCCGCTCGATCGCGCCCTCGATCCGCGCGTCCGGCTTGACGCGGCGCAGCGCCAGCACGACCTCGGCCGTGTCGTCGACGTCCGGGTAGTTGACGTTCGCGAACTCGAACGCCCAGCCGCCGGGCTCGAGCTTCGGTCGCGCGACCGACCAGTCGCCGCGGTCGGTGATCTCCTTGCCGAGCAGCCACTCGGCGCCGCGCAGCAGCGCCGGGTGGTCGTCCTCGAGCCCGCCGTCGCTCAGCGCGATCATCGCCAGCGCCGTGTCCCAGACCGGCGACTGGCACGCTTCCAGGCGCCGGCTGCGCCCGGGCGGCGCGCCGACGCCGCGCGCGTCGTCCTCGTCCTCGACCATGAAGCGGTCGAGACCGTCGAGACCGCGGCGCATCACCGGGTGCTCGAGCGGGTAACCGGACAGGCTCAGCGCGATCAGCGAGTACACCCACGGCGGCTGGATCCCACCCCACGACCCGTCGGCCTCCTGGTGGCGCACGATCCAGCGCTCGGCGTGCACGAGCGCGAGCCGGCGCAACAGGCCGATCGGCCGGCGTTCGTAGCCGCGCAGCGCGCGGTCGAGCAGCGCGAGCACGCGCGCCGGCGGCGACAGCGGCGCGGGCGCCGGCTCCTCGGCGGCGACGCGCAGCTCGTCGAGGTCGAATGGCAGCTCGCGCACCGGACGGTGCGATTTGACGATCGACAGCGCCGCGATCGTCTGCCGCGCCCAGCACGCGAAGTCGTAGATGTTCAGCGGGAACCACGACGGAAGCAGGACCGCCTCGGGCGGTAGCGAGGGCACCTCGTCCCACGACCACAGCCCGAACAGCGCGAGCCACAGGTGCGTGAAGACGCGCGCTCGCGCGAGGCCGCCGTTCGCGCGGATGAATTCGCGCGCCGCGAGCATGTGCGGCGCGTCGGGGCCGTCGCCCGCCAGGCGCAGCGCCCAATAGGCCTCGATCGTCGTCGACAGCTCCCCGGGACCGCCGTAGAAGTTCGTCCACGTGCCGTCGGCGCGCTGCTGCGAGCGGATCCACGCGGCCGAGCGCTCGCTCTGATCGGCGCGACGGATCCCGAGGAACTCGCGCAGGAGCATGTCCTCGGCGTCCATCGTCACGTTCGTCTGCAGCTCCGCCTGCCACCAGCCGCCGTCGGTCTGCAGCGCGAGCAGCCGCTCGCACGCGAGCTCCAGCGCCACCTCGGCCTCGTTGCGGGCCTCTATGGTCGACGACGCCATGCGCAGAACTTAAATGTTTTGACCGGACGACGACATTTGAAACTCATTGCACGCCGGCGGAAGCTATCGTGACCCGCGCGCCGGCCGGCACAAGCACCTCGGGGTGCGCGAGCGTGATCACGTGCCGCCGCAGCTCGGCCTCCGACACGAAGCGCGGAACCGAGGATACGAAGCGATAGACGATCAGCCCGTCGATCTCGCGCCGTTCGACCAGGCGGAAGCCTTGCGACGGGCGCCGCCCCGCGCTCGCGCGCAGCGGCGCGTAGCCGGTCTCGTCGATCTCGCTCAGCCTGACGCGCTCGCCGGGCGCGAGGTTGTGCAGACGCAGGTGCGACATGTAGTACTCCAGCGGCGCCGCGCCGAGCTCGACCGTCGTGATCGCGAGCTCGCCGCCGCTCGAGCGCGCGCCGGCGACTTCGCCGCCGCCGCGTTCGATCACGTGCGCGAGGCCGCGCCAGTTGCCGCGCTGCAGGCGCGGGCTGAGGCTGACGTCGATCGACAGCGCGAGGAACGCGAGCGTGATCACCGCGGCGAGCGCCACGCCGAGCCCGGCGACGGGCGCCCGCGGCGGCTCGGCGTCGACGGCGATCAGCAGGATCGCGATCAGCACGCTGACCGGGATCATCGCGGCGACGAGGTTGCGCGGCGCGAGATAGTCGACGCCGAACGCGACGAGCACGATCGGCGCGAGCGCGCCGAACGCGGCGATCGTGAAGGCGATCGACGCCCCGCGCCGCAGCTGCGGCAGCGAGCCCGGCGCGTGGCTCGCGTCGTGGCTCGCATAAAGCCGCCACGCGCCGAACGCGCTGCCGATCATGATCGGCAGCGCGACGAGCAGCTCGACGCCGTGCCCGAGCGGAGCTCCGGAGTAGCCCGTCAGGTAATACCGCGGGATCGCTTCGAGTCGGCTCGACAGCGCCCAGCGGCCGATCCACTGCGTGCCGTGGCCGCCCTGCGCGGAGATCAGCGGCAGCAGCGCGAGGCCGACGACGGCGATCGCACCAAGCGCAGGCAGCGCCGCGCGGCGGGTGCGCCCGTCCCACAGCAGCCACACGACCATCGGGACGAGCAGGAAGACGGCGAAGTAATGCGTCAGCAGCGCGAGCGCGCCGGCGGCCGCGAACGCGGCGAGCCGTCCGCGCGTCGGCGCCTGCAGCAGGCGCACGAAGCACAGCATCGCGAGCGCGGCGAGCAGGACGAACAGCGCGTACGCGCGCGCCTCCTGCGAGTACCACACGAGCAACGGGTTGACGGCGACGATCGCCGCCACGATCACCGCCGCGCGGCGTCCGATCGCCGGCCGGCCCTCGATCGATCGCCCGGCGAGCCGCTCGGCGATCGCCCACGCGACGGGCACCGTCGCGACGCCGGCGAGCGCCGAGGGGAAGCGCAGCGCGAGCGCGCCGTCGCCGAAGACGCGCACGTCGAGCCACGCGACCATGTACCACAGCGGCGGCGTGTTCTCCGTGTGCACGACCGCGTGCAGCGTCGCGCCGAGGCCACTGTGCAGCACGTGCACGGGCGTGAACGCCTCGTCGTACCAGAAGCTCTGCTCGCCGAGCGTCGCGAAACGCAGGGCCGCGGCGAGCAGCGTCAGCGCCGCGAGCGGCCACCACGCCGGCGGCCGGCGCGCGCCGGCGCGCGGGTGCGTCGCGGTCGCGGTCACCGCGCTCACGGGCGATCGCCTCGACGTCCGCGGCTCACGGGCGTTTGGCCTCCGCTCACGAGCACTTGCCCTCCGCCTTCGGCGCCCCGAAGCAGCCGTAGCGGTAGCGATGCAGGTCTTCGGCCTTTGGCGGCAGGTACCAGCCGCCGCGCGCGGCGCGGTGGCTGTGCACGATCGGCCCGGTCATCTGCAGGCAGATCTGCGTGCGCTGTTTCGGCGGCCCGGGCGTCGTGTTCCCACAGACGACGTCGGTCGTCGTGTAGTGCAGCACGTCCTGTTCGACCCCGACGTTCTTGTAATCGTGGCCGGTGTACGCGCGCCACGTGCGCAGGTCGGCGTTGAGGCGGTGGTTGACGTGCGTGTCGAGCACGACGTCGTTGACCGTCGCGATCGCCATCAGCAGCCCCGCGAGCAGCAGCACGATCGTCTCGACCAGCCGCATCTGCCCGGTCCCTCGCCGCTCGCGCTCACGCGGGCGCAGCGCGTCAGGCAGCTGCGCGAGCCACCGCTCGAAGGCGCTGCCGCGCGAGCTCGCGACGCGCTCGGAGCCGTCGCTCATCCGACCGGCACCAACAGCGGCGTCAGCTGATGGACGACGAACAGCCCCTGGACCGCGAGCGTCGCGATTAGCAGGCGGCGGTCGCGCGCGATCACGGCGAGCGGCAGCGGCCAGAGGATGTACCACGCCAACAGCCACGTGCTCGTGACCGAGATCGCGAGCAGCGCCCAGCCCGACGCGGCGACCCAGTCATAGCCGCGCCACGTGCGCCACAGCAGGTGGACGATGATCACGACGAGCGCGACCTTCAGCAGGTCGTGGTCGACGGGGAAGACGCCCGGCTTGCCGACCAGATGCGCGAGCTCGTTCGGGAAGCTGTCGGTCGAGACGAACGCCGCGTCGCGGTTCAGCGCGGCGACGACGTTGACGCCGTCGGCGCCGAACACGGCGTACGCGAAGAGCGCGCCGAGCACGAGCGTCGCGAGCGCACCCCACACCTGCGCGAGGCTGCGCCGCGCGAGCAGCATGAACGGCAGCAGCGCGGCGACGGTCGCCTTGACGAGCGCGCCCGCGACGACGGCGGCGCTCGCCGGCGCGTCGCGACCGGCGAACGTCAGCGCGACGGCGCCCATCATCAGCAGCAGCATGATCAGGTCGTTGTGCGCGCCGCCGAGCCCGTAGACGACGTACAGCGGGTTGGCGCCGACGAGCAGCGTCGCGGAGACCGGGTCGCGACCGCGAACCCGCGCGCAGCGCCACGTCAGCGCGAGCGTACCGGCGCTCGCGAGCACGGCGAGCAGCTTCATCCCCCACAGCGCCCCGGTCACGCCGAGTAGCCCGAACGGGTAGGAGATCAGCGTGTAGATCGGGCCGTACGCCGTCGCGACCTTCTTCCAGTCCTGCCCGACGTAGTGGTAGACCGGGTCGTGCGCGATCGAGAGCGGGCCGTGCACGTAGGGGTTCAAGCCGTGCTGGACGCCCATCCGAGCGTAGGCGATGTAGCTGAACACGTCGGTCGAGAGCAGGATCGGCCCGACGAAGATCAGCGCGTGCAGAGCCGCGAGCAGCGCGATCGCGAAGCGTTTGGAGACCGATCGCCCGAGCGCGATCAGCCCGGCGTAGCCGGCCGTGAACGCGAGCAGCGCGATCAGGAAGACGCGATAGCCGAGGCGCTCGCCGATCCCGCTCAGCCAGCCGGCGATCGGCGGCTGCTTGGGGATCAGGATCGAGTGCCCGACGGCCGCGTCGATCACGATCTCGGCCGTCGCGGCGACGAGCAGCAGCCCGCAGACGGTTGCAAGCGGCGCCGCCCACTGCGTGGAGCGCGTGCGTGCTAGCGGAAATTGGCCCGACGCGGCGACGTTCACGACGCCGCGTCGCTCACAAGGCGGTCCAAACTGTCTTCGTCTCGAGATACGCGTCGAGGCCGTCGTGGCCGTGCTCGCGCCCGATCCCGGACGCCTTGAAGCCGCCGAACGGCGCCGGCGGCTCGACGTTGCCCCACGTGTTTACGTACACCGAGCCTGCTCGCAGCATCGCCGCGAGCCGGTGCGCGCTGCCGACGTCGCGCGTCCACACGCCGGCGGCGAGGCCGTACTCGCCGCCGTTGGCGCGCTGTGCGACCTCCTCGAGCGAGTCGTACGGCGAAGCGACGAGCACCGGCCCGAAGATCTCCTCGCGCGCGATCTTCAGCTCGTCGGAGGTCGTGCTGAAGAGCGTCGGCGCGACGAAGTAGCCGCCGCTGTCGGCGAGCGTCGTCTCGCCGCCGGCGAGCAGCTCGGCGCCCTGCTCGCGCCCAGATTCGACGTAGCTCATCACGCGCTCGCGCTGCTCGGCCGAGACGAGCGGGCCGAGCTGCGTCGCGGGGTCGAGTCCCGGCCCGAGCTTCGCCGAGTTCGCCGCGTCGGCGAGCGCGCTCATCACCTGCTCGAAGCTCTCCGACGGGACGAACAGGCGCGAGCCGGCGTTGCACGCCTGGCCGGAGTTGAAGTAGATCCCCTGGAAGGAGCCGGCGATCGCCGCCTGCAGGTCGGCGTCGGGCAGGATGATGTTCGGCGACTTGCCGCCTAGCTCGAGCGTCACGCGCTTCAGCGCGCGCCCCGCCTTCGCGCCGATCTCGCGTCCGACGGCCGTCGAGCCGGTGAACGCGATCTTGTCGACGCCGGCGCTGTCGACGAGCGCCGCGCCCGTCGAGCCGTCGCCGCTGAGCACGTTGATCACGCCCGGCGGGAAGCCGACCTCGAGTGCGAGCTCGCCGAGGCGCAGCGCGGTCAGCGGCGTCTGCTCGGCGGGCTTCAGCACCGTCGTGCAGCCGGCCGCGAGCGCCGGGCCGAGCTTCCACGAGGCCATCAGCAGCGGGAAGTTCCAGGGAATGATCTGCCCACACACGCCGACCGGCTCGCGGCGCGTGTAGCAGAGCATGTTCGGTGCGCTCACCGGCAGCACCCCGCCCTCGATCTTGCTCGGCCAGCCCGCGAAGTAGCGCAGCTGCGCGGCGGCGCCGCGCACGTCGACGTACTTGGCGAGGCCGACCGGCTTGCCGTTGTCGAGCGACTCGAGCTCGGCGAGCTCCTGGTCGTGGTCGTCGATCGCCTGCGCGAGGGCGTGCAGCAGCTGCTCGCGTCCGGCCGCCGGCATGCTCGCCCACTTCCCCTCCTCGAACGCCGCGCGCGCCGCGGCGACCGCGCGCGCGACGTCCTCGGCTCCGGCCTGCGCGACGGTCGCGATCTCGCGGCCGCTGGACGGGTCGAGCGTGGCGAACGTCGCGCCGTCGGCGGCGTCGAGGCGCTCGTCGCCGATCAGCAGCTGCTGCGGGCGCGCGAGGAACCCGCGCGCGTCCGCCCCAAGCGCGTCGGGCAGGGCGTTGGCGGTCTCGGCGGCGGCGGTCATGGCGGCTCCTCTCGCGCTGTTGGCGAAATCTACGGTTGGAGGACGATCTTAAGCGCCTCGCGACGGTCATACAGAGCGTACGCGTCGGGCGCGTCGTCGAGCGGCATGTGGTGCGTGACGAGCGGCGTCGGGTCGAGGCGCCCGCTCGACATCAGCTCGAGCACGTTGTCGACGTGGCCGATCACGTTCGCGTGGCCGGAGCGCATCTCCAGGGCCTTGATCCAGAACAGCCCCATGTGCACCTCGCAGCGCTCGGCGTAGACGCCGACCGCCTGCACGGCGCCGCACTTGCGCGTCAGGCGGATCGCGAGCTCGAGCGCGCGCGGATCGCCGACCGCGTCGATGCTCGCGTCGACGCCGCGGCCGTCGGTCGCCTCGCGCGCGGCGGCGCGTGGATCGTCCTCGCTCAGATGCACGGCCTGCGCTCCGAACGAAGCGGCCATCGCGAGGCGCTCGGGCACGCTGTCGATCGCGATCACGTGCGCCGCGCCGAGCGCGAACGCGGCCTGCACGGCGCACAGGCCGACCGGCCCGAGACCGAGCACTGCGGCCGTGTCGCCGGGCCGAAGCCCGCATTCGGCGGCGGCATGGTAGCCGGTGCCCATCACGTCGCCGGCGAACAGCGCGACCTCGTCGCTCATCCCGTCGGGCACGCGGCGCAGCACGAGGTCGGCGTTCGGCACGAGCGCGCGCTCGGCCTGCGTGCCCGGCAGCGAGCCGAGCGCCGCGCCGTGGCCGAACGTGCGCGAGGCGTCGCACTTGTGGAACAACCCGCGGCGGCAGAAGAAGCAGTGCCCGCACGCCGTCTGGAAGCAGCCGAGCACGCGATCGCCGACGGCGACGGCGCGGACTTCCTCGCCGACGGCGAGCACCGTGCCAACGTACTCGTGGCCGATCGTGAAGCCCGGCTCGATCTTCACGCGCCCGTGGTAGATGTGCAGATCCGAGCCGCACACACCGCTCGCCTCGACCGCGACGATCGCGTCGGTCGGCTCGCTCAGCTCGGGCTCGGGCACCTCCTCGACGCGCACCTCGCCGGGCGCCTGGAATGTGACCGCGCGCATCGGCGCACAATAGCCGGCCCGGATGGCCGGCGAGGTAGCTGCCGTGGCGGCCGGAGCGGTCTCAAGATGTGACAAAGAGCGGAGGCCGGCTCGGCCAGAAGGCAGGATGCCGGTCACATACGCGCCACGAGGGCAGCGCATATGCTGCCCGCATGCCCGAACCCTCGAAGGCAGTGCTGATCACCGGCTGCTCCTCCGGGATCGGCCGGGCGACGGCGCTGCGCCTGGCGCGCTCGGGCTGGCGGGTGTACGCGACCGCACGCCGCCCGGAGACGCTCTCCGAGCTGCATGCGGCCGGCTGCGAGACACTCGCGCTCGACGTGACCGACGAGCGGTCGATGCGCGACGCGGTCGAGCGGGTCGAGGTGGCCGAGGGGGCGGTCGGCGTGCTCGTCAACAACGCCGGCTACAGCCAGAGCGGCGCGATTGAGACCGTCCCGCTCGACGCCGTGCGCCGCCAGTTCGAGACGAACGTGTTCGGGCTCGTGCGCCTGACACAACTCGCGCTGCCGAAGATGCGCGCGCAGCGCTGGGGCAGGATCGTCAACGTCGGCTCGATGGGCGGGCGCCTGTCGTTTCCCGGCGGCGGGCACTACCACGCCACGAAGCACGCGCTCGAGGCGATCTCTGACGCGCTGCGCTTCGAGCTGCGCGGGTTCGGCATCGACGTGATCCTGCTCGAGCCGGGCCTGATCACGACCGAGTTCGGCGAGGCGGCGACGGCGAGCATGACCGACGTGCACGCCGGCGACGGAGATCCGTACGGCGTCTTCAACACGACCGTCGGCGCCGTCACGAAAGGCGCCTACGAAGGCCCGATGCGCCTGCTCGGCGGCGGCCCCGACCGCGTCGCGAAGACGATCGAACGCGCGCTCAAGCGCAAGCACCCGCCCGCCCGCATCACGATCACGCCTTCCGCGAAGCTGATGCTCTGCCTGCGCCGCGTGATGCCCGACCGCGCGTGGGACGCCGCGATGCGCGCCCAGTTCCCGCAACCGCGTTAGGCGACGCCAACAGGCCGGCCCGGATGGCCGGCTCAGGTAACGGCCGTGGCGGCCGGAGCGGTCTCAAGATGTGACATGAAGCGGAGGCCGGCTCGGCGAGAAGCCTGGATGGCGGTTACAGGGTTTTGCAGCGAGCCGCTCTCACTCGGCGAACCCCGGCCCCGGCCGCCCGATCTCAAACCCCTGCGCGTAGTCCACCCCGAGCTCGCGCAGCAGCTCGAGCGTGCGCCGATCGCCGACGAACTCGGCGATCGTCTCCTGCCCCATCGCACGGACGAGCCCAACGAGCGCGTCGACGACGAGCTGGTCGTGCGGCGAGTCTGGCAGACCGCGGATGAAGGCGCCGTCGATCTTCAGGTAGCGAAACGGGAGGTGCTTGAGGTAGTGAAACGAACCGAAGCCGGCGCCGAAGTCGTCGAGCGCGATCGCCCCGCCGAGCCG
>Ga0210386_10001199_pt1 | contig 23329 bp, 23 predicted proteins | sample IncBWH32OmetaG_FD_160091 | JGI IMG/M metagenome (GOLD analysis project Ga0210386, IMG submission 160091) | Forest soil microbial communities from Barre Woods Harvard Forest LTER site, Petersham, Massachusetts, United States - Inc-BW-H-32-O ...
CGCCTGGAACGTGGCAGCTCAGTACAAACTCCGCAAACTGTTCTGGCCGGAAATCGAGAGCAACGCCACGTTCTTCAAAGGCGGCCCGAACGAGGGCAAGACACAGGAGTTCATTACGCCGGGCCTTACTCCTCCGGCGAGAAGTCGCGCCCTGGCCTAGCCTTCGCTCGAGGCGCGCAAAGCACCACCAGCCCGCTTCACACTACCATTACGCCCTGATTTTGAGCGAGCGTCTGATCTACTAGAGCGGTTCCACACTTGGGTGGGGCCACTTCCGGCTTCAGGCGACGGTGGATTTTTCTTTAAGGAAAATCGACTCGGCAGCAAGTGCTCGCGGACAAAGGAACTGCGAAACCGCTGTAGCTCTCATTTCCCAAGGAATGCGACCACCTTCGGCCCGATCTGTCCTGCACACTCATTCGGAGCCAGGTGGCCGCATCCCGCAATCGCATCTATCTGCGATTGCGGAATGAGCTGATGCATCTTCTGGCCTTCACTCAATGGAGTGATGCGGTCGACACTGCCCCACACAATCAATGCCGGCATCTTAAGTTCCGGGAGAAGACTGTCCGTGGTGTCGCGCCCGGTCATCATCGAGTCAAGTGCACGATGGATGATCCATGCATGCTCGCGCGAAGCGCGCAAAATATCATTCGCTACGAATCCGGGCAGTTGCGGCGGATGAGGCATAAGCAATGCGTCGAATTTATCGAGTTCCGCTGCCGAGACCGGGGTAAACAGCTTGGTGTCCCAGTCGGGCCTGACGTAAAGGCCTGCACTGTCGAACAACATCAATCGGCGCACCCGGTCGGGATGCTGAGCCGCCACAAGCTGAACGATCCATCCGCCCATCGACCAGCCGCCAAGGTCAACCTGCTTCAGTCCGAGCGCGTCGAAAAATCCAGCGACGATCCTTGCTTGATCGCTAACGGAGTACGAAAAGTTGGCCGGCTTCTCGCTGCGGCCGAAACCGGGCAAATCTGGCAGATACACTCGATACCCGGCTTTCGCCAGATAGGGCGCAAGTTTTGTCCAATCCTCTGAGCGGCCGCCCAGACCGTGCACCAGAACTGCGACCGGCCCGTTGGCAGGGCCAAGAGCGTAATAGTGGATGCGGTGGCCCCCGACATTGGCAAAATTGCTCCTGGCACCGATGCGATACATCTCTGCTTCGCTGAACGCGTCAAAAACGGCGAGCGGGCGCAGCCAGAAAGTCACGCCAAGGATTGCAATCAAGCCAACGAAGCCAAAGGCAGGCCATTTCAAGGAGCGCTTCATCGTGGCATCCGCCCGGAGTGATTCAAAACTCTCGCCCGCTGCCAGCCGGCCTCGATCACGCGCACTGTAATAGGATCGAGTGCCAACGCACTGTGGCTGTTCCATTCCGCCCTTTCCACCCAGCGCACGGCGTCAGCGTCTGAGGCAGCATGCAACGTGCCTCCTACGACCCGGCAAAGGTAGTCGGCAATCACGTAGTGATATCGCACGCTCTCGCCGGCCAGACCGCTCTCCCTGTGAATCCGATCGATGAGTTCGACGAGTTCCAGGGCTTTCACGATCAGTCCCGTTTCTTCCCGAACCTCCCGTGCGACTCCCTGCGTCAGGGACTCGCCCAACTCCAGCTTGCCGCCCGGCAGAGACCACCTGCCTTTTAACGGCTCGTGTCCGCGCTGTACGAGCAGGACACGGCCCTGCTCGACGACTACTGCGCCAATGCCGACGATCGGAGCCTCGGGAAATTCACGTTGTAAGACTTTCTCCATCCTGTCTGCTTTCTACCATAGACCGTTTTTCACACTTGCGTAACCGGTCAAGGCCCTTCGGATCAGCTTCTTGCGGCCCAGCATCTAATAGACGCGAGTATCATCAAAACAACCAGGAGGACTTGATGGGAGAGTTCACACTGCGCATCGATGGTATGCACTGCGGCTCATGCGTCCGCCGCGTCGCGCAGGCCCTGAATGCGATCGGGAAAGTCGAGGTCGAGGAGGTCCGCATCGGAGCGGCCAGGCTGAAATCGACCGATGCAATTCCCTCGATCGACGCCGCCATAGCTGCTCTTGCCAACGCCGGATATAGCGCACGATTGGAGTAATGAACCGCAAAGATGGCTTCGTCCGAGACAGAATCGCTGACATTACCGGTGATTGGAATGACGTGCGCTTCCTGTCAGCACCATGTTGAGAACGCTCTCAAAGAGACTACCGGGGTAAAGTCTGCGCACGTTGACTTAATGGCGAATCGCGCGAGCATTGTTTTTGATCCGGCGGAGGCATCAGCGGCACGATTGGTTGAAGCCATCCAGGGAGCCGGATACGATGCTGTCCTTCCACATCCGGGAGCTGCCGTTGCCAGGGAATCTGAATCCTCGTATGGGAAAGCTGACGCGAAAGCGGCTGCGACCCTCGTTGCCGGCGCGATTGCCATGCTGCTGGCGATGCCTCTCGGCGCGCAGATGGGCTCATTTGATCACCTGATGATGCAGTGGTTGCCTTGGCTCTACCGGGTACCGCAGGATGATCTGCGCTGGACATTGCTCGTCGTAACCGCCGTCCTGTTGACATGGGCGGGCAGTGATGTTTATGTCGCTGCCGCTAGGGCCTTACGCTACGGCAGCACCAATATGAATACGCTCGTGAGCCTCGGAACTGGCGTCGCGTTTGCATATTCCGCCTATGCCACGCTCATGCCGGCTCCGGATCGCGAAGTTTACTTCGATGCGGTTCTGCTGATCATTGGCTTTCTGCTTCTCGGCAAAACACTCGAGGCCAGAGCCAAGCGTCGCGCGCTGGCAGCGGTGAATGCCCTGAGCCGACTGCGTCCGGCGACCGCTCGCCGCATTGTCAACGGAGTTGAAACGCAGATTGCGCTCGAAGAGGTGCGCATTGGCGACAAGATATTAGTGCTGCCCGGTGAGCGAGTTCCCGTCGACGCGAAGATCCTGGAAGGCCGCACCAGCGTTGATGAATCGATGCTGACCGGCGAGGCAACTGCACTGCCGCGGGCAATTGGAGACCGAGTGTTGGCCGGTTCTCTCAACTACGATGGCGCTGTGGTTTGCCAAGCCGAGTCGCTCGGCGAAGGCACCGTACTGGCGCAGATTACGCGAATGGTGGAACAGGCACAGTCGTCACGGGCTCCCACGGAGCGGATCGCCGATCGCGCAAGTGCGATCTTTGTGCCAATTGTGCTAATGCTTTCCGCCATCACTTTTATTGTGTGGATGGCCACCACGCATTCCATTTCTTTGGCATTGGCTAGCACCGTTTCGGTACTCGTCATCGCCTGCCCCTGCGCCATGGGCCTCGCCGTTCCAGCCGCGCTCACGGTAGCCGTCGGCCGGGGAGCGCAGTTCGGAGTGCTATACAAGGGTGGAGAGGCGCTGGAGCGGTTGGCGAATCTCAATGTCATCGTTCTCGACAAGACCGGAACGCTGACGATCGGTCGACCGGTGTTGCAGGCCGTCCGCCCCGTCAAGGGATACAGCGAGGATGACCTTCTGCGTATGGCGGCCGCAGCTGAGGAGCGCTCGAATCATCCTCTGGCCCATGCTGTCGTGGACTATGCAAGAGCACGCTCCATCAAGTGGGAACCTGCCGAAGAGGTGGTAGTCATTCCCGGTCGCGGAGTTGCCGCGAGAGTCGAAGACTACAACTGCCTTCTTGGGAATGAGGCGCTGTTCCAGGAATCGGCCATTCGTTTTCCAGACAGCATTCCACCCGTAAAGCCTGGCGTAACGCGCCTCTGGATCGCGCTCGATTATCAGTCGATTGGCTGCTTCGATGCGCGCGACTCATTGCGCCCGGATGCCGGAGAAGCCATAGCCGCACTGCGCGAGAGCGGTTTACGCGTAATGATGCTTACCGGAGACTCCGCGGCGGCATCGGCTCCCATTGCCAACCAAGCCGGCATAGGGGAGATTGAAGCAGGACTGGACCCCGCAGGCAAGCTTGCGCGCATCCGCGCTTTGCAGCAAGAGGGCCTGCGTGTGGCGATGGTCGGCGACGGTATCAACGATGCGGCTGCTTTAGCACAGGCCGATGCAGGCATCTCGATGGGGAGCGGCGCCGATCTAGCCCAGGAAGCTGGCGACGTCCTGCTTCTGCGGGCGCAACCAAGTGCGATGATCGCAGCTATCGACCTTGCGAAAGCGACCGTTGGCGTCATGCGGCAGAACCTGATGTGGGCTGCTTGCTACAACCTGCTCGGCATTCCGCTTGCTGCCGGATTGCTGTATCCGGCCTTCCACGTCCTGCTGAGCCCCTGGATGGCGGCCGCGGCGATGGCAATGAGTTCGGTCAGTGTGTTGGCCAACAGCCTGCGGTTGCGATCCTGGCAGCCACACTCGCTGCCTGCCGCGCAACCGAGCTAAACTAAAGCAGAGCCCTGACCTTGCGCATCCTAACCCGGTACATCCTCGGCGAGATACTCTCCTACGCGCTCATTGGTTGCGCGGTTTTCACCTTCATCCTATTCATGCGCGACCTGAATCAGATCCTTGAGGCAGTCGTTCGCAATAGCTCCACGTTCGTAAGTGTCGCGGAAGTTTTTGTGTACAGCCTCCCAAACACGTTCAAGGTCACCATACCGATGGCCGTGCTGGTCGGGATCCTGCTCGGGCTCAGCCGACTGGCCTCAGATAGCGAAATCATCGCCATGCGCGCGTCGGGGCTTGGCATCGGCTACTTTGTACGCGTTGCTTCCGTTGTGGCGATCGGTGGAACCCTGCTGGGGCTTGTCAATTCGATTTACATCGCGCCGCGCGCGAATCGCGCCATTCTCGACATGCAGCAGGAACTGGAAACAACCCAGGCATCTTACGAAATCCAGCCGCGTGTCTTTTATGAAGACTTCCGCAATTCCGTCCTCTACGTGCAGAACGTGCGTGGCGGCACAGGCGCCTCCAATTGGGACCAGGTCTTTATGGCCGACGTTTCCGATCCAGCCAACCCCATCATTACAACTGCTACTTCGGCAACAGTGATCAACGATTCCTCCCAAGAACTTCTGATGAGGCTCCGCGACGGCTCCCGGCATGAAACCGTTGCCGGACAGCCACAGCAGTACAACATCTCCACCTTTAAAAAGACAGATCTGCCACTATCGCTCAGTCCGCAGAGCGAATTACACCTCGGACGCGTAGATACTGTCATCTATGCGTTGCCTATGGCCGCGCTGGAAGAGCGCACCCACGGACCTGACAGCCGAAGGTTTCTTCTCGAGCTGCACTCGCGTTTCTCCTATCCTGCTGCATGTCTTGTTCTCATGCTGGTGGGAGTTCCCCTCGGAGTAATTTCACGGCGGGGCGGAAAGAGTTCCGGGCTGGTCTTCACCGTTCTGCTGGTCCTGCTCTACTATGTTCTCTCGTATACCGGTATCGCACTGAGCCGCCAGGGAAAGCTCTCGCCGTTTCTGGGCGTGTGGATGGCCAATCTGCTCTTTGCTGCCGTTGGCAGCTTTCTGCTTTGGCAGATGGCCAGCGGTGGTCGTGTACTTAGCGCCGTCGCAAGCCTACTGTCACGTACGCCTAAGCCGCGCCTCCCGGTCAAAGCGAATGGAACGCATCTTACCGAGCTGCTCCAAAAGTTCCAGCCTCGCTCGGTCCGAATCGTTTCGCGAGGGCTTTTTCCACGTCTCCTCGATGCCTATGTGGTGCGCGAGTTCTTCGGAATGTTCATGCTCGTGCTCGCCAGCTTTGTGATGCTCATGCTGGTCTTCACGTTCTTTGAACTCATTGGAGACATCGTTCGCAACCATATTGCACTCGTGACCGTCGGCGAATATCTGTTCAACCTAGCACCCAGCATGGTTTATACCATTACGCCGCTCGCTGTTTTAATCGCGGCTCTGGTGACCTTCGGCGTCCTCAATCGCAACAGCGAGATTGTAGCCATGAAGGCTACGGGAATCAGTCTTTATCGTCTTGTCGTACCCATCGTTTCGATCTCCGCGGTCCTGGCCGTCTGCCTTTTTCTCTTCGACGACTACTATCTGCCCTCGGCAAATCGACGGCAGGAGGCTCTCCGCAACACGATCAAGGGACGGCCACCGCAGACCTTCCTGCATCCTGAACAGAAGTGGATGTTCGGACAGTCTCATCCCGGCGAGCAGGGCCACATCTTCTACTACCAGTTCTTTGATCCGGACAATGATGCATTCGCCAATCTCTCGATCTTCGAATTCAATCCGTCTACCTTTGCGCTATCGCGGCGGATTTTCGCATCCCGCGCGGTATGGAATGAGCAAACGGAAACGTGGCGCTTTGAAAACGGGTGGGTAAGAAATATCAGCACCGACAACCCCGAATACATCGAATTTAAGAACACCACGTTTTCCGAAATTCATGAAGATCCCGGATATTTCAAAAAGGAGAATTGGCAATCCCAGGAGATGAATTTTCGTCAGCTCGACAGTTATATTCGCGACCTTCGCCAAAGTGGGTTCGACACCATGCGCCTGCGGGTGGCCCTGTGGCATAAGCTTGCGTATCCGTTGATTGCCATCGTGATGTCCATTCTGGCGATTCCATTTGCGCTTTCGATGGGCCGCCGCGGTTCGCTGACGGGAATTGCAGTTGCGATTTCGGTCGCTCTCGTCTATTGGGTTGTCGATGGCCTGTTTGGCGCTTTGGGAAATGTGAATTATTTACCAGCGGCGCTGGCGGCGTGGTCTCCCGCTGTGCTTTTCGGGCTTACCGGCGGCTACTTGTTGCTGCGGACGCCCACTTAATGTCCGGACCCGCAAATCATATTCCACCGTTTCGCCCGTCTTCGTCATTACACGTACAATAGAGATATGCTTCGCGAACTGGGCCCGCTGCTCAGCTATATGCGCCGCTATCGGTGGGGGTACCTCTGGGGTACGCTCGCGTGCATTGCGACTAATATCGCTGCCGTCCAGGGTCCTCAGATTCTGAGAAAAGTAATCGATGAACTGGAACGCGGCGTCTCGCGCGAACGCATCGTTTTTCTCGCATGTGTTTTCGTTGCTATCTACCTCATCAAAGGCATCTTCCTCTATGCCCAGCGGTGGATTCTGATCGGCATCTCACGCGAGATTGAGTTCGATCTCCGCAACGATCTCTTTCTCCAGCTCGAACGCCAGGACGCCAACTTCTATCAGAAGTACCGCACCGGCGACGTCATGGCCCGCATGACCAATGACCTGAATGCGGTGCGCATGCTGCTGGGACCTGCCTTGATGTACAGCGCCAACACCATCTTCTTCACGGTCGGCGCGTTGTACTTTCTGCTTCGCATCAGCCCCTGGCTCACCCTTGTTGCATGGGCGCCTATGCCGCTGGCCAGCATCCTCGTTCAGTATTTCGGCAGGAAGATTCACGATCGCTTCGAAAAGATTCAAGAGAGCTTCTCCGAAATATCCGCGCAAGCCCAGGAAAACTATTCCGGCGCCCGCCTGGTTCGCGCGTTCGGCCGCGAACACTCGCAGATGAGCCTGTTTGAAAAGCTGAATCGGCGGTATATTTTGCGCGCCCAGGGACTGGTTCAGCTCATGGGAATGCTGTGGCCGACGCTCGAATTCATCCTTGGCATCGCCATGATCATCACGTTGCTCGTCGGAGGGCATGAGGTTGTCGCTCACCGCATTAGTCCCGGCGACTTTGTGGCCTTCAACACCTATATGATTCTGCTGATCTGGCCGATCATCGCTGTCGGTTGGGTTGTGAATCTCTTCCAGCGCGGAACCGCCTCCGTCAAACGCATCGACGAACTGTTGCGCGCAAAGCCGGGCATTGACGACAGCGGAGCGGACCCAGCGATTCCAAAGGACAAGCTTCTTCGTGGCGAAATCGAGCTTTCCAATCTTGACTTCAGTTACGGCGACACACCAGTGCTCCACAACATCTCGCTCAAGATTCCCGCGGGCTCCAGTCTTGCCATTGTTGGCCCGACGGGTTCAGGAAAAACCACGCTGGTCAACCTGATCTCACGTCTCTATGAAGTGCCAAAGGATTCGTTGCTTGTCGATGGGCGCCCAGTTCGCGAATATCCGCTGGAAGTGCTTCGGCGCAATATGGGTATCGTACCGCAGGAGACTTTCCTCTTCAGCGAGACCATTCGGGAGAACCTGGCTTTTGGCGCGACTGCAAGTTCAATCGAGGATCTGCTCGAAGCCGCAGAGGCGGCGCACATCCGGCGCGAGTTCGAGGAGTTTCCACAAGGTTTTGAAACCATGGTCGGCGAACGCGGTATGACGCTATCCGGTGGCCAGAAACAGCGCCTGGCCATTGCGCGCGCCCTTCTTCGCCGCCCCGCGATTCTTATTCTGGACGATGCACTGGCAAGCGTCGACACCTACACAGAAGAGCGCATCCTGGGTGGCCTGCGAAACTACACCACAACGGCTACGACAATTTTGATCTCGCACCGAGTGTCCACCGTCCGCAATGCCGACCAAATCGCCGTGCTCGATCATGGCAGGATCGTTGAAGTTGGCTGTCACGACGAACTACTCGCGCTCGACGGCTACTATGCAAGCCTCTACCAGAAACAGCAGTTGGAAGAAGAACTCACGGTCGCTGGCTGACCTATGCTGTCCAACTGATCCCGGCGTGCCCTCGATCACCCGGTACCCACGCCCTGTCCGCCGGTAAACCGGCCGAAGTCGACCGTGGACTTGACGCGGACTGATTCACGTTTGGGTCTGCCGCTACTTGCTTCCATGCATCCCGCACTTTGCGCACGTTCGCGATCACTTGCTCGAATTTATTTCTCGAACTTGCCTGCGAGCCTTGCAGCATCAAGGCGAACATCGCAACATAGAAATCCGAAAGCGACTCCGCGGGTTTGCCCCCTACATCCTTATCCAAAGTTGCCTGCAAGTGGACGATGATGTCCATGGCTCGCTTCACTGCAGCACGACGCCCCTCGACATCCCTCTGCTCAACTGCCGCAATTGCATTGTGCATGAAGCGGATAATGCCGTCGTAGAGAGCGATCGTGAGTTCAACTGCGGAAGCGCCCTCGAGTGCGCGAGCGTGATACGTGTCCATTTTGATGCTCCTAGCCGTTCGAATTATTGTCGTATCCGGTGACTGCGCTGTACATCTCGCTGACTTCCTGAATTTGTTCCGGAATCTCCTGAAGGGTCTCATTGGCCGCATTCAGTTCTGTAGTCAGACTTGTTGTCTGGGTCGCGATTAGCGCATCCTGTTTTGTGACGTTGTCATTGAGTGTTGTTTCCTGGCTGCTATCCTCGCTGAGCGCAAGGCTGATCGCACCCCCGTCGGCACTGCTGTTGCCGAGACCGTTCAGCGTATTGGTAAATGTCGAGCCAAAGCTGCCTGTGTCCTGAAACAGCGAGACGACTTGGTCAAAACTGCTGTTCAGTGCGCTGCTCAAAGTATCGGCGTCGAGGCTGATTGTGCCATCGGCAGCTGCATTCGCGGTTATACCGAGGGCGATCAGCGAGTTGATCGTGTTGGAACCGAAAGACGAACTTACCGCGGACTCGAGGCCCTCTTGCAATTGCGCCAGAACAGAGGTGCCATACAGCGGCTCGGGATTGCCCGATGAGTCTTTGCCTTCCTGCGCATTGATGGCTGTCATCGCGGTGTTGTAGTCGGTCACGAACTGGTTGATGGCGGTCTCGATACTCGTCGTATCGTTGTCGATCACCACCTGCACTGTTTCGGGAGTTCCATCGGAACTCGCGGTGCCCGTCGAGAGCAACTGAAAGGTTACGCCGGGAATGGCCGTCGTCACCGTATTCGAAGCGCTGGTGATGTTCGGAACTCCGTCGACCGTCATGGTGGCATCAAGTCCCGTTTGAATCGTCGCCAGCCCCAGCCCTGTATTCGTATCGGGTGTGGTGGAGTCTGCCAGAGTTGTCGGGCTGCCGGGGCGGTTCGTCGAGTTCGCAATCGTAATCTGCCCAGCGGAGCCACTGGTCTGGCTCACCAGCGAGAGCCGCGCCGTACCATCCGCATTCGTGAGTACGCTCGCAGTTACACCCAGGTTCGCGTTATTGATCGCTGAGGATAGTCCGGCAAGGGTCGCCGCAGTGGAATCATCGCCGACATTCACTGTCTGCCAGTCTCCGCTGCCCACTTCGAACGTGATACCGCCAGTGAGCGTGTCTGTCGCGCTTACGGCATCCGAAGCCGCGCTCGACGTCTGGGCCAGGTTCTGGACCTCAATCGTGTGCGTTCCTGCCACAGCTGCAGAACTGGCGGATGTCAGAGAGAGCACATTTGTATCAGAACTGGACCCCGTTTTGTCCGCCATCGTGCCACTGAAATCCGTCAGGTTCTGCAAGTCCGTCGATAATGTAGACAATTGCGTGCCCAGGCTGGTGAGTGTTGTGTCCTTGCTCGTGAGTGCCGTCAACTGCGTCTTCCAGGGCGTCTCCACGGCTTGCAGATTGGCGACAATTTCGTTGACCGTGGTAGTGACATCGAAGCCCTGACCGCTGGTTGGGGAGCCAAAACTGAGACCGACAGCGCCCATACAATCCCTCTGTGCCGTGAAGCATCAGGTCAATGACCAAGCCCCGAAGCAAAAGATTAAGAAAAACAAACGATGAGAATTGGCCAAAAGCGCAGAACGGGAAAAGCCGCTATTGCGCTGCTTTCCCCGTTGTGCTTCTTCATTCAACGTTGAAGCTCCGACATTACTGGAGCAACTTTGTGATCAGTTGCTGGGACTGGGTAGCTTGAGAGAGAGCGGCGATGCCGGTCTGCATCAGGATCTGGAACTTCGACATATCGGACGTCGCCTGGCCGTAATCAGTGGCCGTTACATCATTCTCTGCCGAGAGCGTGTTCGTGGACTGCGTGTTCATGACATTCTCGACTGCCGTAAGCGTGTTGATGTTGGCGCCGATGGTGCCGCGGTCGGCGGCAACCTTGGTGATGGCTGTGTTGATAGCCGTTAAGGCATTTTGCGCACTGGTTGCACTCGTAAGGCTTGAACTCGCGTCCGTTGCGACAGCTGCTACCTCAGTGGAACCAGCTGTCATCTTTGAAAAATCGAGAGCGAAAGAGAATGGCGAGAATGTGCCAGCCCCTTGAGCAGTGTAGGTTACAGGAGCTCCGGTGACAGCAGTCTCCTTACCGGTCGTAGCATCAAACGTAATAGCACCAGTGCCTCCACTCACAGATACAGTGTTGTCCGTAGAAGTGACAGCGTAAGTGAAGGTGTTCGGATCTCCCGTCTTAGTGAAGGTGATAGTCACGTTATGGTTTGTGCCGGAAGCGTCTGCCACGTTCGTAGTAGGTGCAGCGTCGGCTGGAGCGGTGCCCGTTTTGAATGCACCCGTGACCGTAACAGCATTACCGATTCCGAGCGTAGCATCATCGGTCCCCACAAGATCCGTAGCGCTCGAATTGTACGTTTGATTCACGGTGCCGTCGGACGTGAAAATCTTTATAGGCGATGTGTTCGTAGCTGTTTTGAAGACGTTCAGTCCGTTGTACTCGGTGTTGCCGTTAATCGTGTTGACCTCGGTAAGAATTTTTTGATACTCGGAATCGGCTGCGCTCGTCTGGCTGCTGTTCAACGTACCATTCGACGCTTCGGTCGCCAGTGTAACCGCGCGATTGAGCAGACTGGTCACTTGCGACAACGCGCCATCGGCAACCTGCAGGAAGTCGACACCCTCCGAAGCGTTGGCTGCAGACTGCGTTAGAGCGGTGGAAGAGGCCTGGAGGCCATTGGCCAGTGAGAGGCCGGCTGCGTCGTCTGCGCCTGAATTGATACGCGACCCAGACGACAGCTGTTGAAGGGTTTTGGACAGAGAAGCCTGAGTATTGCTCAGGTTATTCTGCGCCATAATTGCAGAAATATTATTCAGGACACCCAAAGCCATTGAAGTTCTCCTTGTGAGCTAGCTGATTCGGGTTCCCTGCTTCGGGTGTCTCACCGGGGCCGGACGAGATCTGTATCCACGCCCCGGTCACCTTGTAGTAGGAACCACGTTGCTCACTGGCTTCATCGGCGACCGGCTGGTGGACTTTACGAGTTTTTTCAAGAGGGCCAGCAATTTCAGCTCCAATCACCCTTTTTCGCTTTCTTGCCGATAAGGTTGACAGGTCCCTGAGAGGAGCATCCCGCCTTGATTGAACTCACGCGTCTCAATGGCAATTTGATGCTGTTGAACAGCGATCTCATTAAAACTGCGGAAGCCTCGCCGGACACCATGCTCACCTTGATTAATGGAGAAAAGCTGATCGTGCGCGAGGAGTTAAGCGAGGTCCTGGATCGGGTACTGGCTTATCGAGCGACCTTGCTTGCCACAGTTGCGCGCAGGCTCTCGCCGAACGACGCGCTGCGGCGGTCAGCCGCGTTGGCGAGCCTTGAATTTGCAGGAGAGTTGATGTCCGGCGATCCATCGAATGCACATCCGCGCGAGGATGAGAGCCGATGAACATTCAGCGGCACAACGGATTCCCGATCTCCGAGGCGTAATCCATGGACAAGGGAAGCATTGGCGGAATCATCCTGGCCATGTTCGGCATTGTCGTTGGCCTATGGATGGAGGGCGGCAAGATCAGCCAGATCCTTCAGCCCACTGCCGCCCTGATCGTATTCGGCGGGACCATGGGAGCGATCCTGCTGCAGTTCCCTTTGAGCACGGTAGCAACCGCATTCCGAAGCCTGGGAAACGTATTTGTCACTCCACAAAAACAGAACGAGGAACTCATGCAGCTCCTGATTTCCTTTGCAAACAAGGCCCGCCGCCAAGGTGTGGTTTCGCTGGACGCGGATCTGAAGGGGATCACCGATCCATTCCTTCGCCAGTCACTGATGCTGGCGGTGGACGGGACTGAACCGGCGGAGTTGCGCAAAATCGTGCGTGTTGCGCTCGATTGCGCAGCGGAGCACGAAGAGCGTCTTCCCCTCGTGTTCGAATCCGCCGGCGGTTTCTCGCCTACCGTCGGCATCCTCGGCGCGGTGCTCGGCCTGATCCAGGTGATGCAACATCTCGATAACATTCAGGAGGTCGGACGCGGGATTGCTGTCGCATTCGTTGCCACAATCTACGGAGTTGGCATCGCCAACCTCTTCTTCCTGCCATTCGCCGGCAAGATGCGCATTCACCTGCGCGACGACCAGCAACGCCGGGAAATGATGCTCGAAGGAGTCATCTCGATTCTTGAGGGAATGAATCCTCGCATGCTCGCTCTCAAGCTATCGGGATTCCTCAAAGACGCAGAGGTCGAGAAAGGAGAGCAAGCGACATGAATCGAAAAGCTCCGCGTTCCAAGGTTAGTCATGAGCGATGGCTGGTTTCATACGCTGACTTTATTACGTTGCTCTTCGCCTTCTTTGTAGTTCTGTACGCTTTCGCAAAAGCAGATCAGAAGAAACATTCCCAGGTTTCGGCTGCAATTGATTCCGCTTTCCAGTCGCTCAGTATCGCCTCTGCCATTCCAGATTCCCGGTCGAGTACCGGAACGAACGAGTTGCACGCGTCGAACGGTCCCCGCTACCTCGCAGAGCAAAGGTCTTCCGCTGCACAAGTTCAGGATGACCTTGAACATATCCGCCGAGATCTTCAAAGGCGGCTGTCAACCCAGATTGCGCAGCGAACGGTATCCATACAGCTTGGACGAGACGGTCTTGTCATCAGTCTGCGCGAAGCAGGTTTCTTCGGCTCCGGCGCCGCGATCCCGCTTCCTGAAACCGCCGCAACACTTCACCAGATTGCGGAGTCGCTAGCAGACTCTCATTACGACGTCCGGGTCGAGGGTCATACCGATACGGTCCCGATCCACAACTCCGAGTTCGACTCAAACTGGGAGCTTTCCTCGGCCCGTGCAACGCACATTGCGCGCATGCTGCTGATGATGCGCGCCATATCTCCCGAGCAAATCTCTGTCGCGGGTTACGCTGGATACCGTCCCATCGCCACGAATGACACCGCCGATGGTCGAGCCGAAAACAGGCGCGTGGATCTAGTAGTGATGCCACGCGCTGTTCTCGAGATCTCTTCGGACGATCATTCAGAAGACAAGTCCAGCTGGCGCAAGATCACCGGCCAGTGAACCGGTTCCTAGGCAACACCCAGCACCTTCACGATGACTCTCTTGCGGCGTTGACCGTCGAACTCCGCATAAAAGACCCGCTGCCAGGTGCCGAGATCGAGACGTCCGTCCGTTACCGGAAGGGTCGTCTCGTGATGCAGCAGAAGCGACTTGAGATGAGCATCGCCATTATCTTCGCCTGTCTGATGGTGCTTGTAGTCGGGACGTGCCGGCGCCAGTTCTTCCAGCCACTTGCCGATGTCTTCGATCAGTCCGCTCTCGTGATCATTCACGTAAACGGCGGCGGTTATGTGCATCGGCGAAACAAAGCACAAGCCATCCTTCACCCCGCTGCGCTTGACGATCTGCTCCACCTGGTCGGTAATGTGCACCATTTCCCGCCGCTTTCTTGTTTCAAAGGTCAAATACTCCGTGTGGCTTTTCATGCTCGGCTCCTGGCGGCGGGTTCGCCTATGGCGGCGCCGACGCTCAAGCCTTATCCTAAAGAATGTCGTGACCCCAATGAGTTCAAACGAGGCAGAAACTCTCTCCCAGCGCGGGCTGGACCAGCTTGCCGCTGGCTCCGCAGCCGATGCGGTTCATAGCTTCCGCGCGGCAATTTCCGCAGATTCCCACTACTTTGAAGCGCACCACGGACTGATACGCGCCTTGCGTGACGCTGGTCGTCTCGAACAATCGATCGCAGCGGCCCTCGCTCTTACTGCGCTGACACCAAACGATCCTTTAGCACACACCGCCCTTTCCATTTCGCTGCAGAGTGCCGGACACATTCCAGAAGCAGAAGCCGCTGCCGCACGGGCTCGAATCATGGAATGGAAGTCTGAACTTCAATCGGCACCCGGTCGGGACGACACACGGTGATGAAGCCAACCCCGACCGATCCTGCACAGCGATTACGCCTGATGTACGATCGGCTTGCGAATGCCTACGGACCGCAGTACTGGTGGCCGTCCCAAACTCCCTTCGAAGTAATCATCGGTGCCTACCTCACGCAGAACACCTCGTGGCAAGCGGTCGAAGTCTCGCTTGCAAATCTTCGCGACGCCAGGACGCTCACAATCGATGGAATTCGCGGGGTTTCGGTCGAACGATTGCAGGAACTGATTCGCCCTTCGGGTTTTTACACACGCAAAGCGCCGGCACTCAAGGCATTTGTGTCCATGCTCGACGCCGAGTTCGGTGGATCGCTTGAGAACCTGGCAGCAGTGCCCACCAGGACAGTCAGGAATCGGCTGCTTGCGTTGCCGGGAGTTGGCCCTGAGACGGCCGATGCCATTCGACTCTACGCACTCAAACATCCGGTTCCGGTTGCTGACGAGTACCTGCGCCGCATCGCTATTCGGCATAAACTCATCGATCCTATACCGGGAAAAAACCGGAAGGGATATGAGTCACTTGTCAGACTTACCGGCGACACGTTCGCGTCCGAACCCGAATCGAGTCACGCACAACTCTTCAATGAGTTTCATGCGCTGACCGTCGCTGTAGGCAAAGCACACTGCGGAAAGGTCCCGGATTGCCAATGCTGCCCGCTGGTCGATGATTTGAAACACATTGGGACTGAAGCTTCGGGGCGGCGGCCCAATTGGATTGGGCGGAGTAATCGCGATGGAAACCAGGATATCGGGCGGTGACAACAAACGTGCCTTCCGGTCGTCTGGAATTCAGCGAGTGACTCGGCCTATTGTCCTCAGTTCACCTTCCAACACGACGCCACATGCCCAGATACTCGCCGAACCGACTTCGCTGCGGTAGCTACGGTTTTAGGAGCGGATTGAGGTTTTGCGCATGAACACTTAAATTGAAAATCGATAAGGATAAGCTTTGAGCTTATTGACCTAGAGGGTGAGGGTGCCGTTAGGAATATATACCTCAAAGGTTGTGCCGCTCTTGCCAGCGCTTTGGGAGGATCGAAACCGGATGGTGCCATGATGTTTTGTCATGAGAGTCTTGGACACCCACAAGCCCAAACCAGAGCCCTTGAGATTCTTCGTCGTGAAGAAGGGATCAAAAAGCTTCTCCCGGATCTCCTCTGGAATTCCGGAACCGCAATCGTGAATGGTGATGCGCGCACCATCATGCCCATCGCGCCGAATCGATCGAACTCGAATGACGACATCCGATTCGGGCGGCGCAGCTTCGGTTGCGTTGCGGATCAAATTCGCGAACACTTGAGTCAATTGTCCGGGGAATCCGCAGATGTTGACTTCTTGTCGACGGTCAAAGGCCAGTCGAACCCGTCGCTGCGCTGCAGGCCTTTCAAAAAGAGAAATCACTTCGGCGATGAGCGTGCCTACATCGATCGCGATTGGCCGCTCCGAGTCCCGATGGAAGGAGAGAGATTGTTTGGTAACCCGCGCGATGCGCGCCAACTCCTCGTTAGCGCGCGACAACAGATCGTGAATGTCGTTAACTGAGGAAGAAGTCGATGCCAGATAGACGAGATTCGTTAGAGCTTCAAGGGGATTGTTAATCTCGTGAGCGATCGCGTTCGCCAACTTTCCTGTCGCGGCAAGCTTCTCAGCAGTCAGCAGGGCATATTCAGCGAGCTTACGATCGGTGATGTCATTCAGGATGAAAATCCTATCTTGGCCCCTGACTCCTGCTTCAATAGTGTTGACGGAGAGCTGCACCGATCTCTTGCCGATTGCGAACTCCCCACTGTAATTCCACACTTTCGAGTTGATCGGTTCATTAGTTCCCAGCAGATTCAACAGAAACGAAGAGGCATCGTCGCCAACTTGCGGTTGAGAAGTTGGACCGCAAATCTGTGTGAAGGCCTGATTCCATCGAATAAAGGTGCCCTCGCTGGAGATCAAGGCCAAACCCTCCGACAGGGCATCAAAAGTTGATTGCCATTGATCAGCAGCTTCGCGAGCCGCAACTTCTGCCGTTCGCAAGCGCAGGAGCGCACGTACGGTGGCAACCAGCACCATGCGTTCGATCGGATGTGTAAGATAACCGTCGGCTCCGGCTTCGAGCGCTCGAACCCGATCATCGCCGGATACGAATGAAGCTGAAATCTGCAGGACGGAAATGGAAGCGGTTCGCGGGCTGCCCTTGATTCTTCTGCATACTTCGTATCCCGATATATCGGGCAAACGTACGTCCAGGATGATCACATCGGGCATGGTTTCGGCAACCTCGAGGGCTCCAATTCCAGTTCCCGTCTGGGTACAGTCGAAACCAGCACCCTCGAGGATGCGCGACAAAACATACCGGTTCTGCTCACGATCATCTGCGATCAGGACGCGGGGGCGGGGACGCTCAGGCATTGCGCTCCCTAACTACCGATTCAGGAGCCAGTCCCACATCCTTCACCCAGTCTAGAAACGGCTTTGCAGACAGGCGCGAACTGACGTCCTCTTTTCGGATGACCCTTGCATCCCACGAATCCAACTGCGTTCTCTCTGCGTCAGAGAGTACTTTGGAGGTATAGATAAGAACAGGAAGGCTTTTCGTTGCCGGATTCGATCGTAATTGGCGCAATATCTCAAAGCCGCTGAAGTCCGGCATGAGCAGGTCGAGGATAAGCGCATCGGGCAGACTCTCGCTAAGGGCATTTAAAGCCGCGGCTCCCGTGGGCGCCTCTCGGATCTCAAGCCACGGTTGATCCAGAAGCCCCCGCAGAATGTACCGCGCGACTTCGTTGTCATCAACCAGAAGGACTCGCCGGGTTCCGCCTTGAACCGTGAGTCGCCGAAGTTCGCGCAGAAGCACGTCGCATTCGAGGGGTTTGGGCACGAAGAGGTTCGCTCCGCTTGCAATTGCGGTCTGCTGTTCATCGTGAGCACTCGTGACAATCAGTGGGATCTCCGGAAGACGGTCACGCAGGCGTTCCATGAATCCCCATGACAAGTCGTCTCCAATGTAGATGTCAGCCACGACCGCGGCCGGCGTGTGCCTGGCTGTCCAGACTTCAGCCTGGGCCACAGTTGAAACCAGGATTGGTTGAAACTCAGAATCGCGCAAGTAGGATTCAAAAAGGTGCGCGGTGGCAGAGTCGTCTTCCAGAAACAGAATTGGTGTGCGATGGAATTCCGGCGCGGGGATCCCGACTGAATCTTCCGATTGGATTGCCTCTCCAACGTAAATTGAGGGAAATCGAACGAAAAAGGTTGAACCTTTGCCGAGCGTGCTTTCAAGCCAGATCGTTCCGCCTAACAGCATTGCCAGGTTGCGACATAGTGGCAGGCCAAGACCGGTGCCTCGATACTTTTCCTGCAATGGATTTTCCACCTGGCTAAATTCCCTGAAGATGTCTTCCTGGTGCTCTCGGGCGATCCCAATTCCCGTGTCTTCCACCGTAAACTGAACGTCCTGACTCTCCAGCACCTTCGCAGACACGATCACCTTGCCATTGGGAGTGAACTTGAGTGCATTGGAGATAAGATTTCTCAGGATCTGGGAGACTTTACCTTCATCCGTACGCAGCATTGGAAGATCCTTTGCATCCTCGAAGATCAGGTCAACCGAATTGTTGTCTGCCAACAACGGCTTCAGCATCCCTTTCAAGGCGCTGAAAAGCTCATTGACCTCGAATCTCTTGGGACGAATGCGAATCTTTCCTGCTTCTACCTTCGCCAGATCGAGCAGATCATTAACCATTTCCTGCAAATCGCGCGCTGAGGATTCGATATACCTGACTTGCTTGACCTGTTCCGAGGAAAGGTCCCCGTCAATCCCTTCCAGCAGCAGGCGTGCTAGTGAAATGACCGAGTTCAGCGGCGTCCGGAACTCATGAGATACGTTCGATAGAAATTTTGTTTTCAGTTCAGAGGCACGGCGTAAGTAGTCGGCGCGTTCATCGAGCTCAGCATAGAGGGCGACTACTCCGCGGTTTGTGTCCTCAAGTTCGCGGTTAAGCAGTTCCAGCTCTTCTTGTCGCGCCCGAAGTTCCTGAAGTGTCTTCAGCAATTCCTGATTCTGTTGCCCGATCTCCTCATAAGGGCTCTCCGGTGCTCGTGCTTGCATCTTCCGACCTAGATCGCGTGTCGTGCGTAGCGTCCAGATTTCGCGGTGGTGCGAAATTCGCTTGGCCATTCGTACCGTAGTACCTTTGGACGACGTCTCGATGTCAAACTCGTCCATTAGCTTTCGCGTACCGATCAGACCCATTCCAAGACCGGTTTCAGATCTGTATCTACCCTCAAAGATTCGATCGAGATTCAAGATTCCCGGACCAGAATCAGACACTGTGACTTCAAGCCGCTGCGGCGTTTCCAGGATCAGAGAGAAAGTAACCTTCCCATTCCGCGCATACCTGAACGCGTTGCGAGCAATCTCGGAAGTTGCGGTCGCCAGTCGAATCTGGTCCTGGTTGTCCAGCCCAAGTTCCGCCGCCACTTCGCGAGCCCGCTGCCGCGTCTGAACGACGTCTCGTTCAGTGAGGAGATCGAGATGGATGATTGGAACAGACATGGCTCACGCTGCCTTCGTCACTACAACGACGCTCACATCATCGCGCTGACGCCGAAAATCACGGAGCAGCGCGCCTCCGATCACGGCAGGATGGCGCGCGATGAGTCCTGCGTAAGGCGAGAGATCCCATTTTGATTGCAATCCATCCGAGTGCAGCACAAGTATGGAATTCTGCGACCACGAAGATCGAAACTCCTGAATCTTCGGGGTCATCATTCCCAGCGTGCCGCTGTGCGAAACGAGACTGCGGGAAACACCGCCCTCGAGCACAACACCGGATATATTTCCCACGCCTGCATAAATGAGCAGCCCCTCCATCGGACGTATCTCCGCAATTGCCGCCACTGCTCCGCGTGTCTTTCGCAACGCATCGTGAATGTAGCCAAGAATTTCTGCCGGGGCCAGTTCCGCCCGCTGTCGAAATGTCGCGACGGCCTCCGTTGCGGCCTCTGATGCTCCCCAGCCATGACCGAGCCCATCCGCCAACAGCACCACCGAACGTTGCGGTGTCTGATGGCTGAACCATGCATCGCCGCAGACGCGCTCTCCTGGATACGGCACAGCAAATCCGGCAATCTGCAAGTTTCGCTTTGGTCCCGATCGTTGCGGGCCCGACTTTTCCATCTCAATCATCAAGACGGTTCCTTTGCGTCCCGTGAAGATGTCGAGATTCGTAGCCATCCTCTTCATGGCTCCCAGGCCTCCACCCATGGTTCCTCCTGTAGAGAAACCGTCGCTCATCGCCTCGGCGATATTGGCAATCCCTTCTCCGTTATCGATAGCCAGGACGCGCGCCAGGACATCGCTTTCATCCACGACACCCGTCAGCAGCATTTGCCCTCCGCGACCGTGCAGCAAAACATTCTGCGAAGCTTCCGTAACCAGCAAGGCAAGCTTGCCGGATTCTGACTCGTCGAATCCGAGTCGATTGGCCGTTGAAATGGCCGCGCGCCGCGCCGCGCCCACCGAACTGGCGTCCGTTACTGCAACCCAGTCCGTGAAGGCTATCTCCATCGCGCGACGGTAATCCTCGTCCCCCTGCCGACTTCTGATTCGATGCTGAATTCATTCACGAGGCGTTTGCTGCCCCCGAGACCCAAGCCCATTCCCGATCCGCTCGTGAATCCATCCTTCAGAGCTTGCTCAACATCGGGAATTCCAGGACCTTGATCTTCGAAGATGAGCTGCAAACCGGCCTTTGACCCATTGGACAGCAATTCGATCGTCATCTGTCCACCCTTGCCGTGATCGAGGGCGTTGCGAGCAAGTTCGCTAGCTGCGGTTACAAGCTTGGTTTGGTCTACCAGGCTAAACCGAAGGTCGACCGACCATTGCCGGACCTTTTGCCGAGCCAGCACAATGTCATTCGAATTCTTCAGAGGGAGTTGCTCACGCTTCAGAACGCTCATGACCCGATCCAGACTGCGTTCCAGGAAGGGCTGCAAACAGTAGTTCCATTCCCGCTTCCACGCTAAGTGCAGTACGTACGCCCGGCAATGACATGCCTAATTCAACCAGCGTGATGGCCACCGCCGGCTGCATCCCCACCACAACGGTGTCGGCGCCCAGCACCCGGGACATTGCAGCGATGTTGGCCAGCATGCGTCCAATAAACGAATCCACAATTTCCAGAGAAGAGATATCGATCAGCACGCCGGTCGATCCCCATTCCGAAATGCGCTCCGTCACATCGTCCTGCAACTGGAGAGCAAGCTTGTCATGCATGTCCACCTGAATCGTAATCAGCAACAGCGAACCCATGCGAAGAACCGGGATACGTTCCATTACTCCTCCCGCTTCGCAAACAGGCCGCTGATCGGGCTTACTGGAGCTCCGGACTCTCGAACGACCTTTCGTCCGCTCCTTTGCAATGCCAGAGCGAAGGCGTCTGACAATTTGGCCTTCGTTATAACGTCTTCCAGATTGATGCCCAGATGTACGATGGTCTGGGCTATTTGCGGTCGCACTCCGCTGATGATGCACTCCGCTCCCATGAGACGCGCAGCGGTTATCGTCTTCAGCAGATGTTGAGCAACCAGAGTATCGACGGTAGGAACACCCGTGATGTCGATGATTGCGTATTTCGAGTTGGTGGCAACAACGGTCTGCAGCAGGTTTTCCATCACCACCTGGGTGCGCGCGCTGTCCAGCGTGCCGATAATCGGTAGAGCGAGGATGCCATCCCAGAGCTTGACGACCGGCGTTGACAGCTCAAGCAGTTCCTCTTGCTGACGCGAAATAAGCTCTTCCCTGGCAGCCATAAAAGCTTCGCTCGTTATGAGTGCGAGGCGATCAAGCAGCTCCGTCACCGTCCAAATCGCCTCGAACAACTTCTCCTGACTACTCGCCATCTCGCGGCGGATCAAGCTAAAAATCGGTCGCTTGAGGGAAAGAACGAATGTCGCCACATCAGCCGGCGAGAATCCCTGCCGAGCCCGGGAGGCTGAAATCTCCTGCAAAAACTCACGAGTCGAGCTCCAACCTGCAGCGGTGAGGTCACCAGGACCGCTGGTACGAATTCCAGTCACAATTGCGCTCAAGAGCGAGCGACATTGCTCTTCCAACTCATCCTTGCCGATAAGATCGGCCCTTTGGACAGAAGACCCCATGTCGCGAATCCACTCCGCGCGAATCTGGCCCTCATTTTGCGAGATAATCTCGGCTAACTCATTCACTTTGCTCTCCTTACGAGGATCTGCGATGAGAGTTCATAGCCCGTTTGATGGAATCTTGGGGAGGAACGGTGGGGCGCAGACCACCTTACTGTGTCAAAGATGCAGCCTGCCTTGAAATGGATGGCTCAGAATCACAATAAAGCATTTAGGTTGTTGACTTAGACAAACTGGCGAGTGCTTCACGAAACGCCTCAGTCCCTTCCCATTTGGCAATGAAGCGACTGACCTTGAAGAGTCGGCACATCTCGCGCTGATTGTCCCCGAGGATCGACCAGACGATGACGGGAATTCCGGACAACGCTGGCGTGGAGTGCCAATACCTGAGCAATTCGTATCCGCTGTCGTAGCCGAGATCCAAATCGAGAACAATTCCATCTGGCAAGGGATTCTGACCCGTGAGACCGCCCTCAAGATAGTTGCGGGCGGCTTGAATTGAGGTCCGCGCTTCAACCTGCGGAATTCCGATCGATTTCGCTGTCTGGGCCGCTAAGAGGATATCATCCGGCTGGTCTTCGACTACCAACAGAAGCTTTACGCTACTCACTGCGTCCTCCATCGGACGAGAATGAAAGCAGTGTATCGGATGAAAACGACTCGGTAGAGCATCTGGTTCAATCTCTTGGGGATATCCCATCTCCTCGTAAGATATCAGCGCCTCGCTCTTGCTGCTGATCCACAATCTCGCGCCCCCGCGCTTCATTGCTGGCAACAAGGGAGTCAGGCCAAACCGGATTGGGACCATCGACAATCGGACTGCCAAGGTAAACCGTCGGCGATGGATCTGTATTCGAAGCTTGCGCGGTACGCAGGCGGCTCAAGGAGCATTCCTGGAGGAGATGGGAATGCATTCGCGAAAGCTCCAATAGGAAGTGTGGGTTGGTTTGAAGGTAATCACTATCGAGGCCATTCGTTCCTAAAGTACTTGGAATGAATAGCGGGGACGACGGGGCACGAACCCGCGACCTCTGCCCTGTAAACCTCTGCCCGGTCATCGAGAATCGGGTGGCTCAAATTCCGGCCAGGGTCGAGGAAATGTCCGCTCTCCGTTTCCACACCGCACGGCACCACAAACGCTCACTGAATACCAGGGTGTGCAGTCGGAAAGACTGGGTTTGGCTGGACCTGGGCGAGCAGGTCTGTTAGATCCGATAGTTCCGACGTGTCAAGCCGCTCCACTGCTCCTATGAGCCTGCTCCGAAGCTCCTCATCTGCGAATGCCTCTGTG